>MTLE01000125.1_pt1 | contig 302187 bp, 237 predicted proteins | sample 1982461 | NCBI WGS metagenome assembly MTLE01 (sample SAMN05712605, study PRJNA340218) | biofilm metagenome | isolation source: sample SPL anode biofilm adapted to -200 mV | place: USA | collected 2012-02-03 | reverse complement strand
AGTTTTACGGCAGGCGGCAATAGTGAGTCGTACACGCCGCTAGGCTATAACCATTTCCGAATAGAAGAGTTTCTAAGGATGTTCGAACAGACGGCCTATCTCACCGGCATGCACTATGAAACTCCCATCTATGAACTTGGGATGAGGACAATCGGAGGCGGAGCGGATATCAACGGGGTCAAGAAACACGCGCTCAATCAAGCAAAGAAACTGACAAAGACTATTGAAGAAATAAGCTAATCACGAACAACTAATTATACATTATGACAAAGAAAAAAGTAATTCTTATAGGTTCTACTGGTATCATAGGCACGAGAGTTAAAGAACTGCTTCAAACAGATTATGAACTAATAACCGCTAATCGCAGCAGCGGCGACTATCGCCTTGATATGCAGGATGACACTGCCATTGAGAAAATGTTCGAAAGCGTTGGCCCTTTTGATGCCCTTATTGCCACAAGTGGATATGGCAAATGGGCATCCATAGAGAATCATACAATTCAAGATTATCATGATGGGCTAAATAGCAAACTCATGGGCCAGGTAAATCTGGTTGCCATTGGTCACAAATATGCCCTTCCTGGCACTTGCTTTGTACTTACTAGTGGATCCCTTGCACACACACCTACTATCGGAGGCATATCATTAAGTATGATTAACTCTGCTATAGAAGCATTCGTCAAGAATGCAGCTCTTGAGCTTCCTAATATGCGTGTCAATTGCGTCAGTCCTAGTTTTGCAAAGGAAACTATGGAATTAATGGGTATGAATTCAAATTACGGTGTTCCAGCTATCGAATTTGCAAGGCTCTATCTCAAAGCAATTAACGAAAACAAGACTGGTTTAATTTACGAAGTATAATTCTTAACCTATGACTCACAACAAACAATTTAAAATTAACGAAGAACTATGCACACAGTGCGGCTCTTGTGCTAGAGATTGCGTTATGGGGATTATAGAGATGAATCCTGGACCAAATATTCCCTCCGAAAAGGAATCGCTATGTCTAAAATGTCAGCACTGCTTAGCAGTTTGTCCCACGGGAGCATTATCAATTTTAGGGAAAGATCCCGCTAATAGTTTAACACTATCGCAAAAAAAGCCGACGCCTGAAGAAATGGAATCTCTAATTAAAAATAGACGTTCGATTAGACATTACAAGCAAGTCAATGTTGATGCTGAGCTGATACACTCACTTCTTGACACGGCGTCTTATGCTCCTACTGGCGAAAATGGCAACAGCGTAAACTTCTCTGTGGTTGACAATATTGAAACGATGCATAAACTCCGTGACATCACCTACAATGCTATCCTAAGAGCCGGTGAAGAAAATCGTGTTCCTGAGAATCTAAAATTCATTCTCGATTTTACAAGATTAGCTAAAAATTCGGCTACCGATATTCTGTTTAGGAATGCTCCGCATATACTTATTGCACACGCGCCTCAAGATTGTCCATCTCCAAAAGAAGATACCCTGATAGCCTTGAGCTATTTCGAACTTCTAGCAGTCGCAAACGGGCTTGGCACACTTTGGGACGGAATGTTCAAACTCGCACTAGAATTTGTTGTTCCAGAGCTAAAGGAAAAATTTGGCATTCCAGAAAATCATCTTATCGGATACGCTATGGTATTTGGGAAACCCGCAATAAAATATGCCCGAACTACTCAATCAGAAGGGACTCACATTCACACTATTCAAGTCTAGCATCCATTCACATTGTATTAATAAAAAGAGTCCTTAAAAAGTAAGTGCGGCAATCAACCGAAGTTGAAAGCCGCACTATGATTGTTTCTGAAGCCCTATGATTTTTACATTATATCGTAAGGTAGTTGTGATATCAATTCTCCAAATTTCTTAGCACCTTCTGTTAAAGGCTTCGAAACCATCGGGCGCAAAAATACGGGTAATTCTACAGATAGTTCAGCTACGGCGCGAGTCTCCGTTTCGCTTACCTTCTCTAGGTTGATAACAGCCTGCAACGGTACAGGAGATTGTGCAGCAGAAAGGACTATACGTGTAGGCGCTACGCGCTCAACTACGTTTAACACCACTTCGCCCACCGGACTCCCAGTTATCGTTATTGAGTCTTTGTCAAAACGTACTTGCTGCAATTTTGCCTTTGCATCCTCTGGCAATCGGTCACCAATTGCCTTGAATGACTCTGGATTTGACAACTTTGAATATACAGTGTCTATATTGCAGAAAATAGTTACTTCGTCGCTTTTGAATGAATCCATAAATATATTTTTCTTTATTCTGTAATGTCGCTATTAGGCACCCAGTTTGCAGGGTCTTGTCTCCATTGTTCCAATGCAGCAAGATCGCTCTCCTTTATATATGAAGTTTCTAGCGCAGCCTCAAGCATAGCAGAGTAGTTACTTATAGTAACAAGTTCTACACCGGCCTCTTTAAACTTCTTAGTAGCCAAAGGGAATTGATATGTAAAGATTGCTGCCATTCCCGACACTTCACCACCAGCATTGCGGATTGCGTCAACGGCCTTTAGGCTGCTACCTCCAGTTGATACTAAGTCCTCTATTACCACCACTTTTTGACCAGGCTTTAGATTTCCCTCAATTAAGTTTTCTAAACCATGATCTTTTGGGCTTGAACGTACATATACATATGGCAATCCGAGTGTATCTGCCACTAATGCGCCTTGCGCTATTGCTCCAGTCGCAACACCTGCTATCACCTCAACATCAGGAAAACGTTCTAGAATAATACGAGAAAGTTCAACTTTGATGAAGTTACGTATTTCAGGATAAGAAAGCGTGACACGATTATCGGTATAGATTGGAGAGTTCCATCCAGAAGACCAAATAAAAGGGTTTTCTGGTTGCAATTTAATTGCACTTACATGTAACAATTTTTCGGCTAGAAGGTGATCAAGATTTCGCATTTTTCTAAAATAATTTAGTTATTGCTTACAAAAGTAGGAATTTTATTGCGTTTATAGAAATTGTACATCCCTTTTTTCGCTTTTTTAAAATAGATAATAAATCAAAACGAAAGGAGATTGGTGTCCCAATCTCCTTATATATCTGTTATTTATGTTAACTATGTTATTTAATTAGCACCTTTTTGTGATAAGTTTGTCCATCTATGCTTGTTGCAGTAATGATATATAACCCAGAAACACCATTTAGTGTACATTCTGAGGAATTTGGAGCTTCCTCTGCCACAATACCTCCACTTATGTTATATAATCTTACATTCTTCAACTCTTTATCACTATTCACAATTATATTTCCATTGCCATTATTTATGATTCTAAGGTAGTCATCAGTATTGGGATTATCTAGCCCGGCTACACCTTCTCCCCATTGCTTAACAAGCCAACTAACCTTTTGATTCATATAGTTGACAAAATTATTCTTGCAGCTTGTCACATCTGCATTCCCATATTTAGGCCACCGTTGCGCATCATATTGCGCTGCTATTGCGATTTGACTTATAAAGTTATCTATAAACGAATCTAGGGTTGGATATTGATTACCCTTAAAGACCTTCCATAAATCGGTTACAGCGTCCTGGAAACGAGGATATTTAGCAATTTCACCAATCCAAGTTTGCCCAAATGGAGGATCAGTATAAATAAATTTATCAGTACCTCTGTGATAAGCGTTACCAAAATCCCAAACCGGGCCAAACATCCATTTACTGACACCCTTATTCTTATACATATAGCAACTTCCATGGAAAGATTCGGCATTGTCCATAACCTCCTGAACGATGTAGAATTTAGCCAAGGTATTCATGTCAATATAGTCTTCCCATGTCGTAGAATTCTTATTAGTAGAATATATTGCATTATTCATCAATGTTACCTGCTGAGTTAAATAATTGGTCTGTTCTGTTGATAAAACTTCAGGAGCTTGATAAGTGAACCTTATCACTGAGCCATTTCCTTCAGTTATCTTTATTTGAGACGGGTCATCATAATTATCTATTTCCACAAGCCATCCGCCAGTAATAGCTTCACTATCAGTAGCACTATCAGCTTGCTTGACAATATTCACCCTACTAGAATCAACACGAATATTTTCAGTGAGTAAATACAGGCCTATATAATCGCCATTCAAAATCACCTCAACAGGACGCTGGGATGGAGTATAAGGCAATCCCAGTAATCTGCTTAGCTCGAAACCAACTGTATTGCGTAAGAAAGCCATATTATCATCAGCATGAGCCAACAATACAAAATGCTTGCTCGACTTCATTCCTAATAGCGCTGCCGATGCATCCAGCTTTATCCTATAAGGCTTCTTATCAAATCCTGTCCACGTGTAATTGCCACGCCCCTTTATCTGCAATGTCAAGGGGGCACTTTCGCTCCCTATAGACTGGTACCCATCAAGGCCCATATTATCCAAATAATATGTTCCAGTCAAGTATTCTTCTTTTGATGTTATTGCCGCACCATCTGTGGTATTAATATGCAATACTGGTAATTTGCCAGAATATGGATGTGTACTATCAAGTTTTAGTACCCATGTTCCTTGCGCCCAATTATCTGCTGTGGCTGGAGTATAAGTATATCCCACTGTAATAGCTGCATCAGTGGTTGCTGTACGATATTCCCCTCTGTTGTTGCTTATGTCATCTTTTACACTTGTAAAAGATGCTGAAATTTTCCCATCAGGAAGTGTAGTGTTAGCAAAAGTATATCTATACATGTTAGCCACGCTTGTTTCCATGTTTATCTTCCATATCGACCCTGCATCTTGAGTCATACTCACCACGTATGTCTCATTGCTGGTATCACTACCATATATAAATTTCACATTAGCATATTGAGTCTTTGAATTGTCAAAATAGAAAGTCCCTTTTGGAATATCCACGCCTTGCGCACTTAGCGTAATAAGCAATAAACTGAAAATAAGTATAAATTTTTGCCTCATAAAATGGTATATAAAGTGAATCATCTAATAGTTTTATCTTAATTATAGTTGTAAATTACAACACTTTAGGTCCCGCGAACAAGCTTATGCAAATATATGTTTTTTAGCTGGATAAATACTCAAAGTATCTTTACAAATTGTGTATTTATGACATGAATAGTGTATTTTTGTATTCTAAACGATTCATGAATGGAAGACTTTGCTGCCATAGATTTTGAGACTGCTAATGGTAAACGCACTAGTGTATGCAGTGTGGGCATCGTTATCGTAAGCGGTGGCGAAATTATAAAAGAAATTTACGAGTACATACATCCCTATCCAGATTATTATCTTGCAATAAACACGTCCATACACGGGCTTTGCAAAGATGACACTTACGATGCTCCGCCGTTTGATGAAGTCTGGCGCAGCATTGCTCCTCACATCGATGGTATGCCACTTGTTGCACATAATTCTGCATTCGACGAAAGCTGTCTTAAAGCATCTTTCGCTCTTTATGGAATGCCCTATCCTAATTATAGTTTCCTTTGCACTCTAAAAGCATCAAGAAAAGTATTTGCGGGAGAGCTACCCAATCACCAGTTACACACTGTTGCTAAAAGATGTGGATATATTTTAGAAAATCATCATAATGCTCTTGCTGATGCTGAAGCTTGCGCCTATATAGCCATGCAAATTTTATAGTATTTTTAAGAGCCAAATCACATTACTGTTTACTAACCATTTATTCAAACAAATCAAATGAGGTCGAAAGTATTATTTACGCTATGCTTAATGCTGGGGTTGAGTTCTGCATTTGCAAAAACTCCAATTTATCTTGATGAATCACAACCCATCGAAAAAAGGATAGACGACGCTTTGGGAAGAATGACTCTTGAAGAAAAAATTGCTATCATTCATGCTCAATCAAAATTCAGCTCACCTGGAGTTCAACGTTTGGGAATTCCTGAATTATGGACCACTGATGGCCCTCACGGCATTCGTCCTGAAGTATTTTGGGATAAATGGGATCAAGCTGGATGGACCAATGATTCTTGCGTAGCATTCCCAGCCCTCACTTGTTTGGCTGCGACATGGAATAGAAATATGTCTGCGCTATATGGTAAATCGATTGGAGAAGAGGCAAGGTTTCGCAATAAATCTGTTCTACTTGGACCAGGAGTCAATATATATCGCACACCTCTCAACGGACGCAATTTCGAATATATGGGAGAAGACCCATTTCTTGCCGCTCAAATGGTAGTCCCTTATGTCAAGGGAGTACAATCCAATGGTGTGGCTGCGTGCGTTAAGCATTACGCTCTTAATAATCAGGAAATAAATCGGCACACCACGAATGCTATCTTAAATGACCGCGCTCTATATGAAATATATCTACCTGCATTCAAGGCTGCTGTAATGGATGGTGGTGCATGGTCTATTATGGGTTCTTACAATCTTTATATGAACGAACATGGATGTCACAATCAGTATCTTCTCAATAATATTCTTAAAGGGGAATGGGGCTTCGATGGCGTAGTAATTTCTGACTGGGGTGGAACTCACGACACTATGCAAGCTATTCATAACGGACTTGACCTTGAATTTGGAACTTGGACCGATGGACTTTCCAGCAATGCAGGTAAATCTTATGATAGCTACTATCTAGCTAATCCATACCTTAATCTCATCAAAGAAGGCAAGGTTGGAACTACAGAACTTGACAACAAAGTGCGACGTGTACTCAGATTAATTTTCCGTACAGTCATGGACAAGAATCGTCCATTCGGTTCCCTTTGTTCAGAAGAACACTATAATGCGGCTCGCAATATTGGCATTGAAGGAATTGTTCTGCTTCAAAATTCTAAAGATCTACTTCCTATAAATATCTCTAATGTAAAGAAAATAGCGGTTATCGGAGAGAATGCCTTGAAAATGATGACTGTTGGTGGTGGTAGCTCTTCCCTTAAAGTTCAACATGAAATATCTCCTCTTGATGGAATAAAATCTTTTGTGGGTGATAGAGCTGAAATCGTCTTTGCCCGTGGTTACGTCGGTGACACAGGAACTGAATATAATGGCGTAAAATCAGGACAAAATCTAAACGATTCACGACCTGCTGAAGTAATTCTTAACGAGGCTATTGAAACTGCTCGTAATGCCGACTATGTTATTTTTATTGGAGGTCTCAACAAAAGTGCCCATCAAGATTGCGAAGATAGCGATAGAACATCACTTGACTTGCCTTACAATCAAAATTCAGTTATTGAAGCCCTAGCCAAAGTGAACAAAAACATTGTTGTTGTTAATATATCAGGAAACGCGGTTGCTATGCCCTGGGCAAAGCAAGTTCCGGCTATAATTCAAGGATGGTATCTGGGTTCTGAAGCTGGAAATGCTTTAGCATCTGTCATCTTTGGCGAGTCCAATCCTTCAGGAAAATTACCATTTAGCTTCCCAGCTAAATTAAATGATGTTGGTGCTCACGCTAAAGGCGAATATCCTGGCATTATGCGCACTGATGGCAGTAAAATACTTGACGAGCACTACAATGAAGGAATTTTTGTAGGCTATCGCTGGTTGGAGAAAAACAAGATTAAACCTCTTTTTGCTTTTGGGCATGGACTAAGCTATACTAAATTTAAATATGGCAAAATCACTGCTGACAAAAAATCTATGACTGTAGGCGATAATATCACATTCTCTATTCCAGTAACAAACATTGGGCCTCGTGATGGCGCAGAGGTTGTTCAATTATACATTTCAGATCTTAAATCTTCACTTCCTCGCCCAATCAAGGAATTAAAAGGATTCGAAAAAACCATGCTGAAAGCCGGAGAAACAAAAACAATAACGTTCACAATTTCCAATGAGGATTTGAGCTTCTTTGATGACACTAAACACCAATGGATAGCCGAGCCAGGAATCTTTGAAATACAAATTGGTGCGGCTTCTGATGATATCCGTTCTTCTTTTAAATTTAATCTTGACTAAATATAAACAGATAAGCCGACTTAATATTTACAATAAAAAGCTCCCCCTTTCTAATCAAGTGGGGAGCTTTTTCGCATTATTTTTCATCGAGTTAAGTTAATCTTTCTAATCGCATCCTTAGTTCTGCATCATCTTTTCATATCTGTATCCCATTCTATATAATTGTATTGACACTCCTAAATGAAAGAATAGCTTTGCCACCTTAGCAAATGCCAAATATGCTTCACGTGTACCCGGCTCAATCCCTTGATGAGTCAATTTACTGAGAGCCAATTCAGCGCATTTCCTGATAGTATCATTTATTCTAACCGCATCATCCGCATCCCGCTTATCTTCGCTTGATTCTTTGATGCCTAGCATTTCTTCCATCACATAGTCATCCATATTATCGAAGCCTCGTTTGTCGCGTATGGCTACATATAAATCTGGAGTATCCTTAACATTATCCCAGCAACAATCCCAATATACGGCAGCTCCCATTCCATAGTAGGCAGCCCAAGCAATTGCCACTGTTGGATACTGGCTGAATTCAGGCACCACATCGGCAAGATATTGTGGTGCACTTGCATCCCATTTCTCCATCAATTCCTCTATATCATAGAGTTGGCGGTTAAGAATATGGTTGTCTGTGCATATCAGCACCAGCTCACGGGTTAGATTTCCTATAAAGCTATTCGTCAAATTGCTATTATCAATCATATATTTTTTATCAATTATGTTTATTGTGATTACATCTTAATCACTTTTAATAGCTATAACGAATATTGTGCCAATATGTTATCTTTCACATAATTCAATATATATTTTCTCAACCTTGCACACCCCACAATTTCTATGTCATGTGCTAATCCCATTATAAATCGTCCGACTCCTTCCATCGAAGACACCTTAGTATCCAATAGCCATTTTTTTGCTCCTATCTGGCGCAAATCTCTTTCGGCTAATGGATACTCTTCAATCAAAAAATTCTTTGACTCTACTCCTAATTTCAATTTTACTCGATACTCCATTTTGCTACTCATACGGAAAACATCAATATTTCCCATGTCATGGCAATCTTCATTTTCCCAGGGCTTTTCCAGAATATTTACCGATTCCAATCTGGAAGTTTGAAATAATCTACTCTCTTCTGCATTGCAATCATAACACCATACTTGTCCATAATTCACCGTAAAAGCGAATGGTTCTACTATTACATCTCCTAAATTTTCCATATATGGCGACGTATAATTGCGTAGTATTACTTGCCTACGCTCCTTTATCGCTTGTGCCAGTATTCGTACATTATGCGAATTTTGACCTCTAACTAGGCAGTCTGAAAGAGGTGAAGGGTTATAAATACATGCTAGCTTTCTGCGAAGATTTTGCTTTAATACCGTACTATCATCTATCCCGTTTATAACCTTGTTGACTATAAAAGCTTCTTCCTCTGTGAAATATATAAGTTGCGACAAATCTCTCAAATTCGGGTCAGAACTTTCCAAATGATAATAATCGCCATCCTTTCTCACTATAAAGCCTGCCTCTCTAAATGAATCTAGATAACGGTATACAGATCTATAACTTATTCCTAAGTGATAAGATAAATCTTTGATACTATAATTAACGTTGCTTGACAGCATACGCATAATTCTTAATAATCTTTCGATTTTAGGTTGATCCATAATAGGCTATTTATCTATAAATCGTTGTTTCATCTCTCATGAAAGTCTTTTTTCACAGGGATTTATCCAATGATAAATTACAATTCTATAATCTCTCAATAATATCGGGTATTCTACTTATTATCAGCCCTCTGCATTTATATCGCTTCCTGTATCTTAGATACTAATCAAATTAGTTATCTTCTCCGCAATACTTTATATTTCCTCGTTGATTTACTATCAATGTAAATGGGGCAAAATTATTATAGGTCGTCTAAGTTTCTATACATACTTTATCTGAGAAGACACACAATATTATTTTTTGTCATAAGTTGATTTCTCGCCACAAATGCTTAAAACCATTTATATTCGATAAAGTTAGCAAATATTCTGGGAGGTTTAATACATTTTCATTATTGTTAATAACATTGCAAATATATTTTAAGAGTTTGACATCTTTTGTCACATTTACTCTTAGATAATATTTTAACACAACTTAACCTTTACTCATATTCTTCCCCCATCTCGCAAAACTATTGTCTATCAATGCCTTTTATTATATTTTATCAATTTGAAACCTAAAGCTAATAATTATCGCACTATTTATGATCGAAAATTAAATAAATTCCATATATTTGACCCTATATTATAACATTATGATAATTAGCTAATATTATGGATAAAGATTTTTCAATGATTCCTAACCGAATTGTCGGAATTTTGGGAAAAAACAAATCAGAATTTACCAAAGCCGATATAATTAATGTCATTAAGCAAGAAGAAGTAAAAATGGTCAACTTCATGTATCCTGCCAGTGACGGGCGTCTTAAGACACTGAATTTTGTTATAAACGACCTTGAATATCTAGATACAATCCTCACATGCGGCGAAAGAGTTGATGGCTCAAGCCTGTTCCCCTTCATTGACGCACAAAGCAGTGATTTATATGTAATACCACGCTATCGAACTGCATTCTTCGATCCATTTGCAGAGCTCCCAACTTTGACTATGCTTTGCTCATTCTTCGATAAAGACGGCAACCAGTTGGAAAGTGCTCCCGAACACACTCTTCATAAAGCATGCGAAGCATTCAAGAAAGTTACTGGAATGGAATTCCATGCAATGGGCGAACTTGAATATTATGTAATCGCTCCCGATGAAGAAACTTTCCCTGCTACAGACCAACGTGGATACCACGAATCCGCTCCTTACGCTAAGACTAACGACTTCCGCACAGAATGTATGTGGCATGTAGCACAAACTGGCGGACAGATAAAATATGGTCACTCCGAGGTAGGAAATTTCACACTCGATGGACTCGTTTATGAACAGAATGAGATTGAGTTTCTTCCTGTCCCTGCTGAAGAAGCTGCCGACCAACTAATGCTTGCAAAATGGATAATTCGTAATTTGGCTTACCAACGAGGTCTTGATGTTACTTTCGCTCCTAAGATCACTGCGGGAAAGGCTGGATCTGGTCTTCATATTCATATGCGCATCATGAAAGAAGGAAAGAATATGATGCTTAAAAACGGTGCCCTATCTGAGACTGCTCGTCGTGCTATTGCAGGTATGATGGAACTTGCGCCTGCTATTACTGCTTTTGGCAATACCAACCCTACTTCTTATTTCCGTCTTGTTCCTCATCAGGAAGCCCCTACAAATGTTTGTTGGGGCGACAGAAACCGTTCTGTATTGGTCCGCGTGCCCCTTGGATGGACTGGAAAAGTAGATATGAGTTCCCTCGCAAATCCTCTAGAAAGCAAGACTAATTACGACACTACGCTAAAGCAAACCGTAGAAATGCGTTCTCCCGATGGATCTGCTAATGTATACGAGCTTATGGCTGGACTTGCAGTTGCTTGCCGTCATGGATTCGAAATTGCTAATGCTCTTGAAATTGCAGACAAAACTTATGTGAACGTTAATATCCATAAGGAAGAAAACGCAGACAAACTTAAAAACTTAGCCTGTCTTCCTGATTCTTGCGTTGCATCTGCACTCGCTCTTGAAAAGCAACGCTCTGTTTTTGAAGAATACAACGTGTTCAGCCATGCTATGATTGACGGACATATAAAGCATCTTAAAGATTTCAATGATACAACTCTCAGGGAGGATATGTCAAAAGATCAAGAAGGAATGCTTGAACTTGTTAAACGTTATTTCCACTGCGGATAATACCATTATTCAGTTCTCTATAATCAATCAAAAGGACGCTCTTCACAAATTATTGAGAGCGCCCTTTTTTCTTTATATAAATAATATTATTAGCGCCCTCAGAAATTTATACTATCTTTGCGCGCATGAAGCCCAAAATCTTTATTTTATTAATATAAAAAATATGAAGAATATTATTGCCACATTTACAATCATCTTTTTACTTGCTCTTTCTTCTTGTGGAAAAGACAATGAACTTTCTGAAGAAGACGCTCTGTGCGGAAAATATCAATTAAAGGCAGTCAGTTGGAGTGGAAATGCTCTCGACCTCAATAATGATGGAATAGGACATTGGGATTTGATTAATGAATTTAATCAACTTCCTGGATATGCCCCATTAGCATATACTACCATAGTTAGTAATGGCAATGAAGAGATAAATAATGATGATTCAAAGCTCACTGTTTTGGCATCTTTACCGCTACCATTATATCAGAAAGTTGGAGATAATTATAAAATTAAATATTTGATCAGTCTTCCTTTCACCCTTCATATTAAAGATTTAAAACACACCTACGAATACCCTGTTTTCCCTAAGGATAAACCAAATAGCACAACTTTCGACAATTTATCCGACATTTATGAAGTCCGAGTCGTGGAAATCGATAAAGACACCATTAAAATTGATATCAGATGCACTCTGCTTCAGAAATCATCTACTGGCAAGTCCTACCCTCAAACAGGATATTTATATTATACCTTCTCTCGAAAATAACAATTTTCTTAGTTACTCTAATTCGGACAACTAGCAAAGTTTAGGAACCCCCTACTTATAAAACATTAAAAGGAAAGAGCAAATACTCTTTCCTTTTTCTCATACATGATATTCTGATTCCCTGAGCTTATCATAGCAGTACTGCATCTCGTCATAGATATGCTTTCGCTCTTCAGCGCTTATATTCTTTTCATCCAATGCAGCCTGCAATGCCGCCGAATAGTCTCGTTTATATTTTTTATTGATGGCATTCCAGTTTATATCTTTAAAATATACCAGCAAATTCTTATTCAAAGGAAGTTGTCCATTTTCCATCATCACCGCTAATACTGGATATCCTGGATAACGCACAAATTTAGTAGCGCTGTCATTCGACCTATAACGAGTACCCGACAACGTAACTATGTAGCTTTTCTCTCCATTCGAAGAATCCACTTCAAAACGGTTATCACCCACTCCTTTCACTCGTCCATCTGCAATAGCGCTCCACGCCTCCGGGATTTTCACTATCGGAGGCATTTTGCGCTCCTTGTGTTCGACATCCCTTATTTCTTCCATTTTCTTATATAATGATAGAGATATGTATCCACTGCATATTTACCAGGGCCTGTTATAAATACAAGAAATAATAATATCAACAGAATAAGAGCTAACTCATCATGAGCCACATAATATGCCACTATCATCGTTATTATCATAGGAATTATAGCAAGCATATACAAAAATCCTGCAATAAATGCAATGCTACACACTACTTCTCCGAAGATTGCAAGCATCAAAGAGTACTCGCTCCCTATTCCAAAAGGATCTGGAAAAGTCCCTGCCATTACTGAAAAGTTAATAATCTTCTGCACACCATGATAAATAAGGAATAATCCTATTACCATTCTTAGGGCAAAAAGTATTGACGATGTCTTGTTATTGTCATTTACCGACGGAAATAAAAATTTATACATAGTGATATATGTTTGAAATAATAAATATTAGAATTATATATTTATATAACACATTTATAGGGCAACATATTTAGCTAAACTTAATTTTTTATCCCCTCAACTGTCATTATTATTGCTCTCCCTTTATATAATCGGGATGCCTCATCAACCACACTTTTGCATAACTGCACGTTGCCAATGGTCTCAAGTCCTCTTTGATAGCGTAATCATAAGCCTCTTTCACCAAAGTTCCAGCGATTCCTTGACCCTCTAGCGACTTCGGAACTATCGTATGGAGCACATCTAGCGAATCATCATGAATAGAATACTCCACATAGGCCTTTTGTCCATCAATTTCAATGACAAACTCTTTTGCTGATTGTTCATGCTTTATTTCCATAACTATTTATATTTTGATTTCTGCTAAGATAATTATTTTCTTATAAATTCTCGCCAAATATGCATTAATGCCATCGATGGATGATATATCATCATTCTTGGGCCACTATATCTCATCACAGTACGCATACGCTCCTTCATCTCAGGTTTATAACAGTGAATCGGACAACGCTTGCAAGTAGGCTTATTTTCCCCAAATCTGCAGCATGACAACCTTGCATGCGCATATTCGAGCACTTCCTGACACCTATCGCACAATTCAGCATTTCCTTCTTTATGACTGCAATATAAACGCACCATCACTGCTACTGTTTTTTTCTCCTTTTCTATCCTCCTCATTTTGTCTTTTTATATATACTACAAATATAACGATAAAATACAAACCGCTCTTAACTATATTTTTTCGTTAACCAACTATAATTTATCGTTTATTAACTATAAACATTAGTTTTTCTAAATCTAATATAATACATTTGCATCGTAATCTAATTAAATTATTATTAAAGAACATGAAACGAATCACCGAAAAGGAAGAAGAAATAATGAATCTCTACTGGCAACATGGTCCAATGTTCGTCAAGGAATTGCTGGAGTATTATGACGAACCTCGTCCTCATTTCAATACTATTTCCACTTTCGTTCGCGAGCTGGAATCCAAAGGCTATCTTTCTCACAAAGCATTCGGAAATACATATCAGTATATTCCTATTATATCTCGTGAAGAATACAATAGTCGAAAACTAAAATCTGTTGTTGAAAATTATTTCAACAAATCTTATCTAAATGCAGTATCCACGTTAGTCAAAGACGAAGACATATCAGTGGACGAGCTCAAGCAATTAATTGCAGAGATTGAACATCAGAACAAAAAATAAATTTAGCATTCTAACTAGCCATGGGAGAGATTTTTATATACATGCTTAAAGCTGCTTTTATCCTAGCATTTCTATTCCTGTTCTTTAAGCTTTTAATGAGTGGGGACACATTTCATCGCTTCAATAGATATGCACTATTATTTCTCCCTCTCATCGCATTCGCAATACCTCTAATCAGCATTTCGCGTGACCTTCCAGCCACGGCCACTCGCATAAACATAGATATGAATGCAATGTTTGCACAAATTGTGTATACAAAAGAAGAATCAACCATATCATGGGCAATGATACTGGTGGGCACATATTTCTTGGGCATAATAATCTTTACAATAAAAGCAATCATATCATATATATGCCTTATCCATCACATAATCGCGAATCGGTCTAACGAAAGTACACTTCCAAGTGGCACAACGCTGATAATCAGCAACAACACCAAAATTGCCCCATTCAGCTGGATGCACTACATTGTACTTTCCAAAAATGATATAACGGAAGGAATGGAAGCAATTTTAGCCCACGAACAAGCTCATATTTCACGATTACATTCATTGGATATAATATATGCCGACATTATATGTATAATCCAATGGTTCAACCCCATAGCTTGGCTATATAAAAGCACACTTCAAGACATCCACGAATACGAGGCCGACGACGAAGTCATCAAATCCGGCTTCAATGCAAAAGAATATCAATTATTATTAATAAAAAAAGCTGTCGGTACAAGGCTCTATTCTATGACCAACAGCTTAAATCACAGTTCAATTAAAAAACGTATCACTATGATGTTATGTAAAAAATCAAATCCAATTTGCCGCATGAAGCTCATATATGTGCTTCCGCTGGCAGTGTTATCATTAGCGGCTTTTGCCTCCACTAAAGCTGATTCTCAGCTTCAAGAAATCTCACGAGTCAAAGTTAGTGATTTATCTCAAAATCTAAAAATCAACAGTCAAGAAAAGGTTCAGAAAACGACTCCTATACTCGCCTCGAATACTTCCTTAAAAACTAGCGAAGACGATGCAAACGCTACCAAAAAGGATAAAGGAAACACTACTACTGAACTTAAAGATGCATATGTAATTGTTGATGGCAAGAATATTGAGCCTAATGACTTGAATAAGATATCTCCTAACGATATTCTTTCGATCGATGTTATTAAAGGCCAAGCGGCCATTGATAAATATGGCGAGAAGGCTAAGAATGGAGCTATAATTGTAAAATTAAAAGGCAATACACCTCAAAAAAATATATTCATATCTACTGAAGAATTGCCTAAATTCGGTACAGAAGAAAAAGATTTGTCTAATTATATAGCAACCCATCTAATATTCCCAGTATCTATGAAGAATATCAAAAAGAATGTTCGCATAATAACTCAGTTTGTCGTTAAAACAGATGGGTCGCTGTCAAACATAAAGATTATAAACACTAAAGATATGAAGAACCTCACTACCGAGCAGAAAAATGATTGCACGGCTGAAATCACTAGATTACTCGGATCAATGCCTAAATGGGAACCTGGCAAAACAATGATTGACGGAGAAATGAAATATGTTCCGGTCACTTATACTGTTCCGATTTCCTTTGCAGTCAAATAAAATCAAAATAAGAATGCAACAAAACCCTTAGTGATTCGTCATATAAGAAAGCATTATTTCTTTAAGTAATTACAATTTGGGTTTTACATCTGCCTTAAAATCAGACATATAATTAGACAAAATAAGGCGGTGCTTCTCGTGAGAGAGGCACCGCCTTGAATTAAGGCCTATACGTTTTCTTGATGTAGGGCATCAAAAATTATTGTAAGTTCGAAGCATAGGCTTTAACTATCATAGTTATTACTTGCAGCCTATTTTTTATCGTCACAGTTGCATACACAACTCTTCAAGTCATCTATATCATCCAAGAAATCTTGCATATCTTGCTCATGATCTGCCTCTTCTCCGAGTATGAATTTGGCCAAATCATTAGTTATATAGTCTTTCCCTTCTGTCATTTGGGCTATTTCCTGGTAACGGCGCATCGCACATTGTTCTGCCACTTTTATAGTTTTCAAGAAATATTCAGCAGTGCGCATTGTTGGTGCATCGTAAACGCATCTTGCCACTTTATACCACTCTTGAGGTGTTGTTATTGGCATTCCGTCAAGTTCTATAATGCGGTTGCATATAAGAGTTGCATGATGCAATTCTTCTTCAGCATGCTTCATAAATTCGCTTTGGATATCTTTCCTTTGCGGTCCCACTACTATCTGCGTTGCAGTCCAATATTGGTAATAAGCCATCCACTCCTCAGCAAGAGCTGCATTGAGGACATCAATTAAAGCAGCAACATCGATTTTTCCTTTCAACAAGGCTACACTTTCTTTTGCCATAGTAATAATCTCCTTTTTATAGTTGTTATTTTGAGATTATAACATCGCTAATCTTATTTTGTTCTATCATAATTAAATGAAAGCATACACTAGTATAAAAGAAAAAAGCCGGTGTTTCACAACAGCGACTTCTCTTAAATCTACAATCTATAAAAACATATATATTTCTACTCCAACCTACAGACGCCGTTTGGCGTCATGTAGCTATTCTTTAATTCAAATATATGCAGTTTTTATTTACATTCCAAATTTGGATGGAATTTTTTTCAACATATTTTTTACTTTTTTAGTAGCAATATGTTACAAAATTGATTTACTGTATTTTACACACATTTGCGACCTTACAGATAACATCCAGTTTCATCCATAAGAATTGACTGTTTAAACACTTAATTTCACCATTTAGAAAGAAATATGTAATTTCGCATTCGATATGGAAAATATGCCAAAAGACCCAATGATGCTATATAGTTTTATCAATATGAAACTACGCGATAAATATGATTCTCTCGATAAACTATGTGATGATCTTGAAATCAATCGTAAGGATCTAGAAGAAAAAATGGAATCTGCTGGATTCCAATATAATCCTGCGCAAAATAGATTCTGGTAATTTAATTCATGCACTAGTGGAAAAGACTCTTATAGTTATAACAGGACCCACAGGAGTCGGCAAAACTGAAACTGCCATACGACTTGCCGAAGAGCTCAACACTGAGATCATATCTGCTGACTCACGTCAGATATATCGTGGCATACCCATAGGTACGGCAGCTCCCACGCCCGAAGAATTAGCAAGAGTAAAGCATCATTTTATCCAAACACTTAATCTTGATCAATACTATAGTGCTGCACAATTTGAATGCGACGTTATGCAGCTCCTCCCAAAGTTATTCAAAGCCCACGACGCAGTGGTACTGTGTGGCGGTTCCATGCTATACGTTGATGCCGTGTGTAATGGTATTGACGAGATCCCAACTATTTCTGATGAGGTGCGCATAGCGGCATACAAACTTTATGATGATGTAGGACTCGAAGGTATCGCAAAACGACTTATTGAAGTCGACCCTGAATATTATGAGATTGCCGACAAACAAAATGCCAAGCGCCTCATTCATGCCCTTGAGATATACATGCAGGCAGGAGTCCCATTTTCATCACTAAGGACGGGGAAAGCGAAGCAACGACCATTCAGAATACTTAAATATGGCCTTAATCTGCCCAGAGAAGCTCTATTTGAACGTATCAACCACAGAGTGGATCACATGATTGAGTTGGGGCTAGAAAACGAAGCACGCAGCGTATATGAGCTTCGTAATCTAAATTCCCTAAACACTGTGGGCTACAAAGAAATGTTCGCATATTTTGACGGAACTATGGATTTCATCACTGCACGAGAACGGCTAAAGAAAAACACACGTGTTTTTGCTAAAAAACAGCTCACATGGATGGCTAAAGATAAAAATATAATAGCCACGTCACCAATCGATGCCTTCAATTTTATCACATCGAATCTTTATAAATAGAAAAAAAGCGGCATTCTGAGATGTATCTCAGGATGCCGCCGTAATAATATCTATGGTATCAGACTATCTTATCACTACCTTGAATGTCTTTCCATCCACTTTCACAATGTAGATTCCTGATGCATCAATAGAGATGCTGCGGTCAGCTCCTGAATAAACTTCCATTCCACTCATTTCATATACACTTGCAGGAGTATCTGTGCCACTCACTAGTATATTATGACCTCGAGCCACCACTTTCACATTATCAGCCATACTGCTGTCAAGACCTGCAGAAATAGTAGCACTTAGTCTAAATTCCGCATAATTCCCATTTCCACAATCATAAGAATAAGTTGCTATCATTGGCTCTATTCCTTCATTAAAAGTCAAGATATTACCATTCACTTCTCCACCATCCCAACTTGCCACTTTCTGCAAGTCAAATCCATCAACTGCTAATGTGGTTAAATCAAATGTTCTACTGGCATCTGTTACTACACTACGCTCACAACCCTGGAAAGAATAGTCCCATATCGGTAATGAGCTAATATCGGCTGATACTAATGGATTATTTGAAGCGTTTAAAGATCTTAAATTTAATAATAATCCCAATCCTTTTAGGTTCTTAACTCCTTGATTAGATATATCAAGAATAATTGCTATTCGGATTTCTTGTCCGGAAAGAGAGCCATCCTTATCTATATCAAAATTATCTTTAATTGCCTTTCGGAAATTTGGATCTGGAAAGTTAGTTTCATTGATTTGTAGAGGAACTTCATTTATGATTTTAAAATATAAACTTTGATTATTTCCGCAATCATAAAGATATTCAACTGTATTAGATGTCATAGCTAGCGTCGTACCATTTACGGTTGCTCCAGTCCAATCACTAGCCTTAGTTACATCAAATCCTGGCAATTTGGTCAAATCAAATCCTTCTGATGTGCTTTTAGAAATATACAATATATTATCATTAGCTTCTAATCTATCCAAGTTAACATTTTGCGATAAATCCAAACTAGTTAGCATATTCGTAGAACATGTTAATGTTCTTAGGTTGACGTTCTTTGTTAAGTCCAAGCGATCAAGCATATTATTGTCACAATATAGATTAATTAGAGCTACATTATTACTCACATCGAGATGTGTCAGCTTGTTCCCTGGGCACCAGAATTCTTCTAACTTTACATTCTTGCTTACATCTATGGTTGAAACTTCATTGTAATCAAATTCGAAATCGGCAAGCTCTAAGTTTTTAGTTACATCTATATCTTTTATAAAATTATTATAGCAATTCAGTACTCTTAAATCCGGGAAAAATTCTATACCTTTAATACTGGAGATATATTTTCCATATATATTTAGCACCTGTACATTTGCTTCGTTCCCTTTAAGAATATCATCTTTATTCAAGTCAAACCTGTTTTTTATATATTCACGGAAGTTATCATCTGGAAAATTAATCTCATTTATCGCAACCTCTCGTTCTTTTGCCAACGTAAACTTTGCTGTTACACCCTTCCCGCAATCATAATCGTAAGTAACTTTATCTGAAGTAGCTGTGAGAATATTTCCCGAAACACTTCCTCCGATCCAATTGCTTGCTTTTGACACATCAAATCCTTGTAGTGTACTTAAATCCATTTGATTAGACTCATTTAGATTCATCGCAGCTAAATTATTATCCGCATAAAAACTAACTTTTGCATTTGCTTTACTTAAATCGAGCGATGTTAAATGATTTAAGTTACAATCTAAAAAGAATAGGTACGTATTCTTACTTAAGTCAAGTGTTTCTAATTGGTTGTCTCTACATGATAAATTGGTTAAATACTCATTATTTGATAAATTCAGTGTTTTAACCTTATTTTCCATAATATACAAGTCAGTTAAAGCCAAGAAATTCTCAATCCCCTTTAATGATCCTACATCCTGTCCATTAAGTTCAATTTTCTTCACAGCAATTCTTTCATTTGAATCCAGTAGCCCATTTCTATCAATATCAAAATTCTCTTTAACACGGTTTCTAAAATTATCATCTGGGAAATTAGTCTCATCAATAGCAATTGATGTATTTTTTATCAAAGTAAATTTAACAGTATGGCCATTACCACAATCATAATCGTATGATGACGCATCAGCATTTAATGTAAGAGAATTTCCATTTATACTTCCATCAATCAAATTAGTTACCTTAGTAACATCAAATCCTGCAAATGTTGTCAAATCAATTGTTGGGCTATTCGCTACAACTCTGAAATTATCGTCAGCTTCCAAACTTACCAGTTGGGTGTTTTTACTCAAATCTAGAGATGACAGATTATTTCCTCTACATTCGAGATTCGAGAGATTAGTATTATAATTTAAATTCAATTCTTTGAGAAGATTGGCATTACAAGTCAATATTCTTAAATTTGAATTTTTACTCACATCCAGAGTAGTAAGTTTATTACCAGATACATCAATATAACTTATCAATAATTGGTGAGATACGTCTAGTGATGATAATTTATTATCGCTAAATACTAACAGCTTCAATTTTTCATTCTGACTAATATCTAAATTTGTAATGGCATTATTCTGGCACATTAATTCTTCCAAATTGAAAAAGAACTCAATTCCCTTTAAGCTCTGAATATAGCGACCACTACAAATAATCCGCTTTATAGCCGAGACTTCATCTAACGATAATACTCCATCTGAGTTTTTATCTATTTCACTCCTTAAATATGAACTAAATTGATTATCGGGAAAATTCTTTTCATTAATTGCTACAGATTCTGGGAAATTTATTATCTCGGAATGTAATATATGTCCATTCCCACAATCATAATCGTATTTAACACTTAGGGCATCAAAGATTAATTTCGTTCCATTGAGTGTTCCTCCGATGATGTTACTCATCTTGCTAACGTCTATACCTTCTACTGAAGATAAATCGAATGTCTTTGATTCATCTAGTTTCACTATGGTAGTATTTCCATTAGGACTAAAATCTTTAAGATTTACATTTGTACTCAAATCCAAGCATAATAAATTATTATTACTACACCCAAATACTTGTAAAGCTACGCATCCTTTAACATTGATACTTTGGAGCGCATTTCCTAGGCAGTTGAAATGGGTCAGAGATGTATGATTACTCAAATCAATTTTAGTGAATTTATTATATGAACTATATACATCTGTCAATGCCATATTCTTACTCAAATCTATCGCAGTCAGTTGATTGTAATCAACATTTATATATGTAAGCTTCTCATTATTACTCAAATTCAATGATGTCAAACTATTATTATTACATTGCAATAATTCAAGCCAAGTATTTTTCGATACATCTAGCTCCGCCAATTTATTACCGCCACAAAAAAGGCTTGATAGATTGGTCAAATATTCCACCCCTTTCAAACTCGATATATTTGAGTTTGCGCAATCAAATCTTTGAGCTTGATTAATCTCATCAGTAGATAAACTCCCATCTTTGTTAGTATCAAAGTTAAGACTTACTTTGCTTCGGAAAACAGCATCAGGAAAATGCGCCTCATCAACAGGTATAGCACCTTGTGCATTAACATTTAGCCACAAGCAAAATGCCATTGCTAGCAATAAGCAAATTTGTTTTTTCATAATTTTTCAATTGTTTATTTGGATTTATACAAAAAATTCTTTCTAGCCCAGTATAAATATAACTTATCCCAATAAGACAAAGCAGACCCTCAATTCTAGGTTTATAAAACAATAAATATCAAGCAATTAACCCAAACCATAAGCATCACACATCCATCAATTCTCGATTTTTAGAGATCTAATTTGCTTATTTCCACACACATATTATATTCTATCCGACAAAGATAATATTTGATGGTTTTTTTCAAAATATTTTTTTATTTTTTCTAAAAAATATTAACAACATATTAAATATAGATCTAAACTAGTATCTATCGGAATGCTGTGGTCTCCACCACGATAAGCCTCACTCCGCTAATACCATAATATTACTTGACCTTCATTATTGCGCATAAAAATATTTTACCATACAAATAGCGTCAACCAAAATACAAACTATCTTCATTCTTCTTTAAGGAAGTTTTCTCTATACTTTATGTTTGCAAATATAATATATAGATTTCCTCTTTTAAAGTATTTTCTTTATTATTTTTTAGCTATTTAACTTTGCAAGAATAACAACACATTAATATCCAGTATATTAAACCTTAGCAGACACTGATAGTTGTCGATAAATGGCAAAAGCCCCATAGTTTTCACTATGGGGCTCAGATTATTAATTATTTATGGTTATTATCTTACAAGAAGTTTAGAGCTGCGTTTTGCACCATCTTGAGTTAACGAAACTATATACATTCCTTTTACCAATTTTGAAGTATCAATTATTATCTTCCCTCCAATTGGCTGAATAGGATTTTCACTTAATAATTTACCGTCTTGGCTAAATATTTTTACATCGATTTTTGAATCTGATTTAACTGAAACAGAAACTGGGGCTCCTTGCTTCACTGGATTAGGAAAGAGCAACCCAAATGAGTCATTGGCTTCTAGCTCATTAACTCCACTTGGCACATAGGAGTCATACACTAGCTCCATCCCAGGGATCTTAACTGAGTAAGTCTGTCCCACTGTTGATGGTTCAAGAGTTAACTGTATATAATTAAGAGTGATCGGGTAATTCCCATTATCACTAGGTTCACAGAATGATTTAACTGGTAAATCTACGGTTCCTTCCTCATCTCCTGTCAAGCTTGTTTCTATCACTTGAGAGGCACTTGTCTGACCTGGCAGAGTCACATTAAAATTCACCTTTGTAACTTTTGCGCTACCTGGATTAATTCGCAAACGCAAAACATCTGGAATACCCCATAATCTCAAAGACTTCACCATCTTGATATAGCATGAGCGTGATGACACTCCAGTATAATTAATCTGCATTCCATTATCCAAAGCTGTAACAACTCTTCCGCTTCCACCTGATTGGGTAACTTTCCAAGTGTTAACATCAATTCCTTCTTCCATAGGCATTATTCTGGCTTTAGGATTCTCTACCATCACTTTAAGCGTTCCTTCTAGATTATATGCTTTACCAGAAATATTAGTTTTTCCATTAGACACAGCTTTTACGGTTCCTCCAGCATCAACTGTACAAATATTGTTATCTCCAGATGTCCAATTTACTGTAGCAGGATCTAGTGTATCAAGAACTATACCATTTTGGCCTTGAACTTCGATCTTATATGGATGGGTAGCATCCACCACTACGCTATCTCTTTTTAATTTCTTGTTTACATCTACTACAATAATCGGCTGTGTAGCTGTTACCCCGTTATAAGTAACAAAAAGATTTCCTGCAGCTGGCGTTGGGCTTGCCACAAAGTAGCCTTCTGAATCTATGGATCCAATCTTAGGGTCACACGTAAATGTAGCTCCCTTCAAATCTGTAGTCTTTAAAACACCATATTTGTTATAACCCCACACTGCCGGCTTAATCCTTGCTGTTATTGACACATTATATGAGCGTGGTTCAAATCCTAGCATTCCTATCGCATCATCTACTGGTGCATTAGATAGAAGCAAGCATCCGTTACCCACAGCTCTCACTGGACCATCACTCGGACGATTAACAACAGAACCATTTACTACCATGCAACTTGAGCCACCACCATCTAGGTTCACAGCATCGGTTGCTCCTAAGCCTAAGAATACGCCTCCGCTTTCGGCATTAGACGTTCCCACAGATTCTGACCATCTTCCGTCTATAACTATAAAGAATACCTTTGTCTTATCTGCATTATATCCAATACAAGTGCGTGGATGACGGTCTGCCCACACATCCACCAACTGTCCATCTTTTAGAATAATATGGTCACTCCCACCCATTAATTCCTTGAAATTCTTCAAAATACCTGGCTGGGTTCTCAAATCATTTTGTAGTCTAATCTTCACCTCTGTTCCGGGAGCGATACCTGCAAGTAAGTCTGCATAAGTGCCTTGACCCCAAAGCACTGCCTTTCCATCTGGAATTGCTGTTACTCCGACTCCATCCACCACTGCATCTACTACTGCTGTAACTTCCATATTTGCACTCCAGAAGAATGAGCCTTCCTTTGGACTGATGATACATTTCTTGCCGCCCGAGCAATTCTCTGTTTCTGTACCATAAGCATTTGTATAAAGATTCAATTGATTTCCTCCTGTATTTTCCCACTCAAGGCGTTGCATATTCACTGTATGAAGGCGGTAAGGAACTAATCCCAACGTAAATGTTCCATGGAAATCCACATGGTCGATATAAGGTACTCTGTCATCAGTTAGCACAAATGCTGCACGTCCCACTGGATTAGTCACACACTCATCTCTGCGGAATTGTCCGCTTCGTGGAATTCCGTTTTCTAGAGAATTGGTATAAAAATAGAAATCTCCATTGGTTGCTCCTATCACCTCGTGACCTGGGCGGTCATTACGCGATGCCATGCTCACTGGAGTTTCTTCGTACACACCTTTATCCCCGCTCTTGCAAGTTTCAAAATCCACATACTTGTTTTTCAAGTCCATTTCAAGCACACTTACTATAAGCGGCATGCCTGGTAAATTGTACTTTGCAAACGTTGTTCCAGGACCTACTTGATGTTTATAGATAAGAGTATCAACTTCATACACTTTTCCATCAAGAGTCCATGTGTTTTTGGCGGCTTGCGCACCAAAACACATCATCAACACTAATAATAAAAGCCCAAGATTCTTTTTCATTTCTAATCGTTAGTATTTTTAGATTCTTATTTAACCAATACTTTTGCTGTTTTACTAAAGCTTGGAGTTTTAACAGTTACTAGGAATAATCCCTTACCCCATGTAGCCGTGTTCACTTCAATAGTCTTATCAACTACTGGAAGGTTATATTCTGCTATAAGTTGTCCGCTTATGTTATTAACTCGCACCTTGCATTCAGTGCCTCCTTGAATAAAGATTTTCACATTATCGCCTTGACTTACTGGATTCGGATAAATACTTAACCCTTTATCGGCCTCAATTCCGTTTATTCCACTTGATGAATGTATCGCATTATAGACACCCTCTATCGCAGGGAAAAGCATCTTGAATTGCGAATTTGCCGTTGGCTGGGTTAGTGAGTAATAAATATACGATAATTGAATTGGATAATTACCGCGATCAGATTCATCAAATAGATCTGAAGTTGCAACTCTTATTTCATTATTCATATTTGCCTTCAACGACAATGGCAATGTATATACTGATACTGCCGAGCCGTTAGCTCTATATGCCACCTTTAAAGATGTAACAGCCACATCACCAGGATTAACCGTAAATTTTAATGAATCTGGAAGACTCCATACATCAATATCACGCGACATCTTCACATAGCAGCTACGAGATGTTGAGCCAGTGAAATCAAGCGAAAAGCCCTTTTCATAAGCCGTCACTACTTTGTTTGTTCCTCCGCTCATGGTTACTGTCCATTTATCAATCTCATTCAATGGATCGATTGATTGAACGTGATCTGTTGGCATTTGGATTGTCACTGGCAATGTTGCTGTATAGGTTCCTAGTGTTCCGCGCACCGTTGTAATTCCATCCATCACACCATGTAACACTCCGTATTCATCCACAGTAGCTATTGTTGGGTCATCACTTGTCCAAGTTAACTTCGTTCTATCTACAGGAATCATATCCGTTCCACTCTGAGACACCACTTCCACGGGATAGCCCTTAAAGCCGTCCTCTATGACACTTGCTAAGCGACATTTAACCACTCCGTCAACTATCTTAACTGGAAGAGTTGCAGTTGTACCATTATATGTCGCTGTCAATAATTGATAGCCAGTTCCTTCTGCAGTTACCGATTTCTTATCAGTACTGATTGTACCAAGAGCCTTCTCACATGACAATTCTACTCCCTGAACATCTTTATTCACCAAAACCCCATATTGGTTATATCCATAAAATTTAGGTGTAAATGTTCCGTAACGAGGTAATTCTTTTGAGAAATCAACAAAATGAATCGAAGCCACGGTATTGTCAGCTGGTGCTTCAGTCGCTAGGTATAATCCATTGGTTACCGCGCGTTCAGTACCATCACTTGGCACATTAAGCACTCCAAAATCCTTAGTATATAGCGTTGAAGAACCTCCGCCGTCAAAATTCATTGCTTCCGTACAGCCTACATTTATCATGATATCTGCTAATACCTTTGATACTACTCCAGCAGAAATCGTGCTACGTCCATCAACTACTAGCATCACAAGCTTAGTCTTATCCGCATTGTAACCTACTGCTGTACGAGGATTGAGAGCAACCAAATGGTCCAATGCGCTCTGGGTTTCTAGCACTTTTCCACCCGATACAATCATTGGTTTTCCTCCAACTGCCTGCATCACCTTTCCACCGTCCACTCCGTCGAAATTAAGTGTACATTTCACTTGCACTTCCTCTCCTTGTGTTAATCCATTGATAAAGGTAGCCGCTGTTCCGTGACCAGATAGTACATAACCTCCATCAGGAATAGTCATAGCACCAACATTAGCCACTGGGGCACATCCTACCTTCATCGTAACCACATCTCCAGAAGCTATTTTTCCGCTAACAGGAAGCAATGTTACCTCCGACCCGTATGCGTTTGTTTCAGAAGTTGTACTTTTCCATTTTGAATAAAGCACCAAATAATTTGAGCTTCGTGTAATATTTAGTCCGTCTATCTGCGTCGTTGCTCCATTACGGATCAATGAGAAACTCATATCTCCCACTCCCAGTAATGGCACCTTCGCATCAGTGATGCCAAATAGGTTCCACCCATAGCTTTGGGCATTGCACACTACTTCGCCATCAACAATATTAATTCCGCATGGAGCTGAATTTGCAAAGAAATCAGCATTTACTCCTGCAAAGTAAGAACGTGTTGATGTTGAATGGTTTTTCGCCGCGCTGCTCACTGTTGTAACGGCAGCCCACTTATCACCATGCTTGAGTGCACGCACGTCAACATTCGGATTTGTCAAATCGGTTGTTGTGTAAAAAATTCTCAACTTCGAACCTCCACTAAGTTGCAATGAGGTTTCTGTAGTTCCAGGGCCAATATATACATGCGACAGGGTGTCAACTTTATAAGCTGTGCCTTGAAGAGTCCAATTCCCTGAAGCAGATGCGCTTAAAACTGATAGTATTGATAACGCACCACAAAAGATTTTTTTAAAAGCCTTCATTTCTTCTTATTTCTATTTGATTATTAATTTACATATTTGTGCTCCAATCTTAACTAAATATATTCCTGACTGGAGTCCCGAGGTTGGCAATGTTACGATACCTTTTGTAGCATCCAGCTTTGTACTCTCTATTTCTTCCCCAGCTATATTGTATATTTTTACGATTAGATTGTCTTTACTATCCACCCTCACTGATGCATTTGTTCCTGCCATCAATGGATTTGGATAAACCACTGCTTTCGCATAGTCTCCCACTTCCACTACACCACTCGACTCCTGCACGGCATTATATACAGTAGAAATCTTAGGTATTTCCACCACATAAGCTTCATTTGCCGTTGGAGTTCCTAAGTTTAGTGTTATATAATTCAATGTTATTGGATATATACTTATATCGCTAATATCCACAAAATCCTTTATTGCTAGATTTACTATATTATCCTTGTTTGTTATTAATGACTGGTCCACCTTTGCGTTAACTACGCTTCCGCCGTTTGGCCTGATTGAGAAAATAGTGCTCTTTACTTGCGCATTTCCAGGATTAACAACCAAATGAAGCGAATCAGGAAGGCTCCATAACGTTATAGTCTTCGTCAACTTCAAATATGGCGCTCTGCTAGATGAACCAAGATATGAAACTTTCATTCCTTCTCCTAACTTCTCTGTAGTCAGACTCTTCCCCCCGGATACTGTAACTACCCAACTTTCAAGATTCATTTCAGGGTCGATACTCATCTTATGTGCAGTAGGCTTTTGTACTGTTACGTTTAGTTGCTCAGAGAAAGCTCCTTTTACTCCTGTCACCACTGTCGTTCCATTTGCAACGCCTTTTAGCACACCGGTTTCGACTCCCACTTCTGCTATGCTACCATCGGCGGTATTCCATGTAAGTACTTTCGGATCCACAGCTATAGCTTTCTCATTCACTATTGATTGCACCTCTATTGGATATTCTCTATATGTATCAAGCAGAACATTACTTAATTTCAAATGCATCTCGCCACTTTCATCAATTGTTACAGGGATTGAAGTAGTTATTCCATTAAAATTTGCAGTAAGGGCAGCGGTGCCAGTTCCATTAGCATTAAAGCTACTTCCATCACTGCTGATTGCACCAAAGTCAGAGGCACATTGCAATTTTACGCCCTGCACATCCGTATTAATCAAAAGACCATATTGGTTGTAGCCATAGAATTTAGGAGTATATACACCATATTTTGGCAAAGTCATCGAATAATCCAAGAAGCGGATTTCGGCTATATTATCATCTTTAGGAGCCTTCAATACTGCATAGAAACCATTACTTACAGCACGCTCCTTTCCGTCACTCGGTACATTCACGATTCCAAGATCATGAACAAACATTTGAGCCGAACCTCCACCATCAACATTAACAGCATCATAACATCCAGCTAACGACATTACATCCGCACCCTCTGGATAAGTACACCCATCAGATATAGCTGAGCGGCCATCTATTAGTCCCCAAATCATTTTGCTCCTATCTTGTGTATAGCCAAACATGGTACGTGGATTATTGCTATCTCGTTGATTTATAAAGCGACCGGCCTCATAAATAACTGTCCCACTTTTCAAAATAACTACATCTCCTCCGCTACACTCTTTCAAATCTGAAGGTGATATCTGATAATCCCCTAATTTAGTATTTAAATTTAGTGTAATCTCATCTCCTACTTGTAAATCTGAAATATCAGAGACCCTACTGCCTTTTGCTGACAACACTGCGCCATCAGCCGGTATCAACATATTTCCTTTTGTTTCGGGAGCTTTTACCACTTTGAGCTTGATGGATTTGTTTATTCCCCACGATTCTCCATCAGCGAGAGCTACTCCCACTTCTGTTGCATTAGATGTATGAGTGTAATGTCCGTTTTTTTCATTGAACATTACCAATTCATTATCAAACAAATCATAATTAATTCTCGTCAAACTGATTTGCTGTCCGCCAGCTTTCACAAAATAATTATTCTGCAAAGGCCAATCGCACCACATATATTTATTCCTATCCATGAAGAAATGTCCGTATTTAGTAGCCTCATCACGGTCATCAACAGCTATTTTTCCATCCATATAGCATGCCATGTTGGGAATTCCTACGTAAGGGCTCCACGTGAGATAGAAATCAGCATTTACCCCTGCAAAATAGCATTCCGAATCATTTGTTTTTCTAATGGCACATTGCGAAATAGTTTCACCAGTTAGTGTTGAATCATTACCTAGTTCCATGCGGTATTCCACACGGTCATTATTTTTCATATCGCTGGTTACAATAAACCCTCTGAATTTTTTACTGTCATCTGTAGCACTGTATAACAATGACGTAAACATTGTTCCAGGACCAATTTTAATATGGCGCAATGTATCTATTTTGTATTCTTTACTTTGGATTGTAGCAATTCGACTGGCTGAGCTTGGCAATACACAAAGAATGCATAAAATTGTTACTAATGATATTAAAAAGTTAGGTAGTGATTTTTTCATATAATTATTTTATAATTTGTGTATTAAGATAATACGTCAAGTTCTCATAATTTGAACTTGACGCGTTATCTCGTTTTTATATAGGATTATCATTTGATAATCAATTTAGAAGCACCTTTATACATGCCATCATCCACTGTTACAAGATAATAGCCTCTACTTAAATCTGAAGTCGGGAGCGCCAATTGCATACCATCTGCCTCTACCGATTTTTTAGCAACTATTCTTCCACTCATATCGGCTATGGTAACAAAGACAACGCCATTGGAATTTAATCTATATATCGCAGATTCACCCATGTTAATAGGGTTTCTTTGCAACCGTCCAAAATCATTTGATATTTCTCCAATGCCTGAAGCTTCTTTTGGAACTGCCTTATAAACTGTTTCTATACCGTTTATATCCATTTGGTATTCAGTTCCTGTCGTTGAAGTTCCCATTGTCATCTGGATATATTCCAATTTCAATGGATAGTTGGTCATATCATTTACATCGCACCAATCCGATGTAGCTAAATCAAATACAGTTTCTTGGTCTGCCGTAATTGCCGACAATGCTGTAGCAGTTTTTGGAGTTATATTTCCACCATTAGGCCGCATACCAAAGGTAATACTCTTCAATGGAGCTGAATGAGGGTTAATACGAATCCTCATAGTGTCTGGAAGACTCCATAGATAAACTTCTTTTGACAATTTGATATTTGCTCCTCTAGCCACACCGTTACCAGTATAAGTCAATTTCATTCCGTCTCCCACTGCCGTTTTCACCATATTGGTACCACCAGTTTGAGTCACTTTCCATGTCTCAGTATCTGGAGCTGGATCTATAGATTGGGTTCTTTTTAAAGGCTTCTCAACTTTAATATTTAATGAACTGCTAAGGCTGCCTACCACACCGGTTATGGTTGTAGTTCCATCGGCAACTCCTCGAAGCACTCCTGATTGAGAATCTATTTTTACCAAATTTTCATCAGCGCTACTCCATGTTAATGCCGATGGATCTAATATTAAATAGTTTTCTCCCATTTTGCCCTGCACTTCTACAGTATAGTCGCGATATGTATCATTTATTACTTCTGCCAGTCGCATTTTAATATCTTCTGGTGCTGTAATCGTTACTGGAATTATTGCGGTTTTTCCATTATATGTAGCAGTTAGAGCATGTGTCCCATTTCCGTCTCCCACAAATGTGTTTCCGTTTTTGATATGGCCTAATTCAGTAGGGCAACTCAAAGTAACACCCTGCACATCAGTATTAATAAGCATCCCGTATTGGTTATAGCCATAGAATTTTGGCACGTAGGTCCCATATTTAGGGAATTGCATTGCCCAATCCACAAAGCGTATCTCAGCGATAGTATTATCCTCTGGAGCGTTGCTTACAGCAAATATTCCATTTCCATCAGACCTTTCACTTCCGTCACTAGGCACATTACGTATCCCAAGAGCGCTTGTATATAATGTCGATGAACCGCCTCCGTCAAGGTTAATCGCATCTGTTGCTCCAGCATAACGCATCAAATCGGCCTCTTGACTTGTCCTTACTCCGTTAGATATAGCTGAACGTCCATCTATAACCATCATTATTACTTTGGATTTATTGGCTCCATATCCGATTCCTGTTCTTGGATGGAAAGCTGATGCATCTCCTCGCTCACTTTCTGTATCAAGAGTTAATCCATCGCCGACCGTGCGAGGATTTCCTGATACCATTTGGTAAGGCACTACATCGGTTCCGTCTATCAGCACTTTTGAGTTAAGCGTTACCACATCTCCTACCTTTAGAGAATTAACAAAATCATAAGCTCCTATTGTAGTTCCATCCACAATTGAGCCTCTTCCATGAATCACAAATCCATCGGATGGTATTGTAGTATCTCCTGTGGTGCTTGGCAACGATGTAACAATCATTTTACAGGTTTTTCCAGGGGCAAAAGTCTCACCGTCCACTAGTTTTGCAGTAACCTCTGCACATGTGGAAGATTGATTCGTTCCTGCATAATATCTTGGAGTATATATAGTGATTCCTTGGTTTGGAGAATTCAAATTAACACCTTTGAATAGCACTTTATTATCCCCACACGTTGCAGTACCTGAATAATAATTAGCTTGGCCTACAAAAGGAACGCCATTCACATCCATGCAAAATTGCTTACTACTATTGGATGTCTTATAAAATTCCCCGTTCACAATACAAGAATTAGTAGGAGTTCCTACGATTGACGACCCACGCAAAGTTGTTCCGCTTGTTGAAAAAAAGTCGCCATTAACTCCAGCATAATATAATTTACCATCCTTGGAATTTCTTGTCGCCATACTTCGAACAGTCTCTGTACCAGCCACTCTATCCTGACCGCACACTGCGCGTATCGACACATTCGGATTCATTAAATCTATAGTGAGATAAAACACTCTCAAATCATATGTCGGGCCTTTAAATACTAATGAAGTTTGGGTAGTACCAGGACCTACCTGAGCATGGAAAAGCGTATCCACACTGTATGTAACACCTAAAATATCGTATGTATATTTACTGGAAGCGTTGCTAATCCCTAACGTTGCAACAATTCCCAAAAATAGAATGGCTATTTTCTTAATCATGTTATTAGTGTTGTTTTAAATAAGAATTAGGATTGTAGTTGTTTTATGCGTATTATATCCGACATAAAGTTAATCATCTTTGTTTATTTTAGCAATTTAAAATAATTAATTTTATAATAAAAAGCCCATAAACAAAATAATGTCCAAACTATAATCCTAATTCTTAAAGGTTCCTCTATATGGAACACGATTTGTTATTTTACAATAAGTTTGCATGTAGCTCTCAACCCTCCATTAATTAGGGTAACTAAATAATACCCCTGTGTAAGAGTTGATGTCGGAAGTGTTAGAGTTGTAGTGGCTGATTCAAATTCCTTATCAAGAACTCGGCGCCCTGACATGTCTGCCACTTTCATAATCACTTTACCTTGAATATTAACTTTTGCAATAGCATTTTCGCCTTCTGATATTGGATTAGTCATAAGGCATAATTGGTCACTCTTCACAGCATTAATACCGCTGCTCTCAGGTATGGCATTATAGATTCCTTCAATTCCATTAATATCCATTTGATATTCGGTACCTGATGTAGAAGTTCCCATTGCCATTTGCAAATATTCAAACTTTATCGGAAAATTTGCTATATCTTGTGCATCGCACCAATCAGATGTTTTCAATTCAAAAACAGTCTCTTTATCGGTTGATACATCGGTCAACGCAGTTGCAGCTTTTGTCCCAAGAATTCCTTGGTTCGTTCTCATTGCAAAAGTTGCCGTTTTTAACGGAGCAGAATGTGGATTCACACGTAAACGGATTGCATCCGGCAGACTCCATAGCAAAACTTCTTTAACAAGTTTTATATTCGCGCCTCGTGACACTCCATTGCCAGTGTATTTCAAATTAAAACCATCACCCACTGTCGTTTGAATTATATCTTTGCCACCAGTTTGACTAATTTTCCAAGTTGTAGGATCGGGTGCTGTTTCAATTGGAAGAGCATGCTTGGTAGGTTTCTCTACCTTTACATTCATCGTTCCTGTAAATGATCCTACTTTACCTGTTATTACAGCACTTCCATCAGCTACGCCACGTAGGATTCCACTCTGTGAGTTAATTTTAACTACGTCTTCATCATTACTGCTCCATGTTAATGCTGCTGGATCTAATGGAAGATAACCTTCGCCCATCTTGCCTTGAACCTCTACTGCATAGTCACGGAATGTATCATTAAGGACATCACTGTTCCTCATCTTCACTTCCTCAGCTTGAACTATAGTAACTGGGATTGTTGCGGTCTTTCCATTAAGTGTTGCGGTGAGCGCATACGTTCCACTACCATCTCCCACAAATGTATTTCCGCCTTTTATGTGACCTAATTCTTCAGGGCAGCTCAAAGTAACGCCCTGCACGTCAGTATCAATAAGCATCCCGTATTGGTTATATCCATAGAATTTAGGCACATAGGTCCCATATTTAGGGAATTTCATTGCCCAATCTACGAATCTGATTTCTGCGATAGCATTGTCTTCTGGTGCATCAAGCACAAGATATAATCCATTACTTACAGCCCTTTCTGAACCATCACTAGGTACATTCATTATCCCGAGATTTCTAACATACATTGTTGAAGATCCTCCGCCATCACAATTCATTGCCCAATATGCTCCGGCATAACGCATCAAATCTGCAAGTTCAAGATAAATCCCGCCCGAAGATATTGTTGAGCGTCCATCCACCACACAAAGAATCATCTTCTTTTGGTCCTTTGTGTATCCCATCATAGTACGAGGATGACGAGCCATATCACCTTGCGGTAACACTTCACCATTAGCTACTAGTAATACATTTCCACCCACCATCGAGGTCACATTAGGCGTAATATTTCCTTGGTGGTACATTGAAAACCCTAGATTCAATTCTATTCCATCTCCTGCTTTTAATGCTTGCACTTCTGACATTCTTGTTCCTGATGCACTAAGCACAGCTTGACCAGAAGGGATTGCCATATTTCCAGTTGTAACACTAGTACCAATTACTTGCACTTTCACCGGAGAATTAATTTTCCATGTTTCGCCTGCCGCCAATTGAACAGCTATTTCAACCCCTCCAGTTGCTGTGTGCGTGAATTTACCTATATTGCTATTATACAACACCAGCTCATTATCGCCTCGAGCTCCATTTACATGACTTATCGAAGCAGATGTCCCGCCATTCACCTTCATCGACAAAGATGGTGTCATTCCAGTACACCATGGCGTACGATAATCTGTAATTACAAATTCTGGATTAGCGTCAATAGGAGGAGTACTCATTTGGCCATCAACCACCGTTCCAAATATTGGAGTTCCTATTTCGCCAGAAGTCTGGTAAAAATCGCCGTTTACACCTGCAAAGTAGAATTTATTTGTGGCTGTTGTTCGTCTATCTGCGTGTCTGCGTATCGTTTCACATCCTATTATCGAATCCTGGCCATGCTCTACCTTAAAAGCACATTTAGGATTATCTACATCCACTATCAGATAAAAAGTCCTGAATGTGTATCCTGTTACATCGCTATGAAATTTTATTGCAGTATAAGTTGTTCCAGGTCCCACTATCGAACTCTGAAGAGTATCTACAGTATAGGTTGACCCGTATATCGTTGTAGTTGTTGCTGCTGAGGTTAATATAGAGCCACAAAATATAGCTAGCAGACAAAGGACGAGTTTAATTAAATTTTTCATCGACATTAATTAAGATTATAAAATGATTGACTCAAAAAAAAGCGTAAGACAGATGCCCGCTAATTTGCGGTCGCACCTGTCTTACAACTATATTATTCTACGTTATTTACTAACGCGACTTTTCTAAAGAACAACTTTCTTTACAACTGGTGCGCCAGCTACTGTAGCCTTAACAATGTAAGCGCCTGCTGCTGGAGCTGCAATTTCAGATGCGTTGTTTACTTTTGCTACTAATTGACCAGCTACGTTGAAGATTGCGATTTCGCTTGCTTCTGCGCTTACTGCAATTACACCACCATTAACGGTGATAGCTACGTTGTTATCAGCAACATTTGATTCTACACCTGAAGATAAGTTCTTACCGATACGGTAAACACCCATTCCGTTGAAGTTCTTATAAGAAAGAATATCTACATATTGATTCCCTTGTGCATCAGTTCCAAATTCACGGCATAGAGAGTGGATACGTGTTCCACCATCTGAAGTCTCACCATGACCACTTTCTGGAAGAGTCCAGCATTTTTTCATGGTAGTGATGCTCATACCTTCACCTAGTTCGCAAATATTGAACTGGCAACCAGGAGTTTTGTTGTATTGAGAAATTGAATAAGCAATAAAGTTCTTTCCATCTAGTGCAAACTCGCAAACACCATTTGTTGTTACGTCTGGAGTAATGTCTGCTGCTACACCATCAAATGAAGCTATGATTTCTGGAGTTTGGTCATAGATTGTTGGTGTTTGTGCGTTACCATCAATATAGAAGTTATCTGCACTATAAGCATTGTCATCAGCACCTATGATAATTTTTGCACATGGTGCTGTATTCCATTGCGTTGTTGATGCTGGAAAGAAAGATTGTGGAGCCACTGCAATGTCACCTGCAAACAAGCCACCCCATTCACCGCCTTTATCTGCAGTCCATCCAAAGATAAATGATGTTGACGCTCCTGGCGCTACTACTGTACATTTATTTTGTGTACGAGTGATATCACCTACTACATCAACATAGTCAATACGAGAAGTTCCAGTTCCTTTTGACAAAAGACCTTGAGATGTCATAACACCTGTTTCAGGATCAAAAGAATAAATATTGAATTCTACAGCGCTAGCAGTGGTATAAGGAGCAATCCATAGATGTCCATAATTATCAACACCTATACTGTTTGCACAAAGTTGTCCCTTATAACGTTCTCCATTAAGCATAAGCTTGACTGCTCCAAGATATGCTCCCGTTTTAGCGTCATATTTATGAACAGTTCCACAGAATGTATTTACTACTTTGCCATCTGTGCCAGTTTCTGTCACGGTTGGATCGTCAGCAGCTGATGAAGCTACATATACTGTGCCATTGTAAAGGATAGCTGTTCTGTCAGCAGTATTTGCTATTGGTGAAGCAGCATAATCATCTGAGGCATGCATACGGTCAAGTATCCACAAGTTTTGGATTTCTAAATCGCCATATTTTGCATATACGGCATTGTCTTTAGCTGCACCAAATGCTGATATTGTTGCCAATAATGCAGCAGAAAGAATAAGTAAAGATTTTTTCATAATCGATAGTTTTGTTAGTAATTGAATATTATGATAAAAGTTGTTTTATAAAATAGGAATTGAGTAATCAATGGTGTTCAATTCCAAGCAGAAACTTTCTGTAAAATAAGACATTTAATTTATAAATAGCAAATAATTCTACGACTAATTAGTCTGAATATAACTAAATAATGGTTAAATAAAAAGAGGGATCTCATCAACTTAGTTGACTCATCGACCCCTCTCATATCTTACATGCTTAGAACAATCTCGTTAATCTTGGGTTTACGCACACCCCTAAGATTTTATCCTTGTTTCCATTGAAGTTCACCATTGCTTTCTTAGCATAGTCATAATAATATAGGCCAGATGTATAGGTTGAACCTGCTGGATTAGCGCGGAAACCGAAGAATACATTTCCTGTTATTGGATCTATTGCAAACTGAGTTACAAACACACCTTCATCAGTAGTTGTATTCATTGGATCAGCATCCATTGCGATGTACTTAGTGTATGATTTTGTTTCCATAGTTCCATCATAAGTTGGCAATGGATATTCAACAAATCCTGCACCTGGAGTTCCTTTACTCATCCACACATACATTGTATTGCGAGTTTCATCAATATTGAAAGCTCGTGGATTACATCCTGATAGAAGGATTGGATGTGGTATTGATCCAGTTTGACCTATATCACTCTTCTGGAAGCGGTAGATACCATTTCCTGAATAGTTCTTTGCCCAATAGAACATTCCCTTAGAATCGCGAACCAATGAAGTGTGAATAGCACCATAAGCAATTCCTCTTCCATAATAGCCAAGTTTTTGGTTCGTTACAATATAAGATCCAGTTTCTGCATTATAGAATGATTCTTCTTTTGCTCCTCGTGTACTCAACTCTGTTTGACAAACACCTGTATTACGGTCAGTGTAGTATAGATATGTATCATCTGCACAACCTTGGAATGGGTCGTTGAATGCACATCCTCCCACATTGGTTATTACAATATTTGAATATGTACCGTCTGCACTCATAACTGTGATCTTTCCATCTCCTTGGTTACGTGTTTCTACGTCGTTTACATAAGTATATTGCTTACCGCAATCAAGAATGTATATCAAATCACTTTCATTAGCAGTTCCATCCTCTGCGGTTGTTTTAACAGTCTTAAACACCAATTGTGTTGGCATATTGCCTGAACCTACTCCCATATCAAATGGCAAGTTCTTAGTCCCAGATGGAAGTTGTGATGGGTCAATAATCTTGTATGCCTTGATATTTCCACCAAGCACCGCAAAATATACTGTTGGAGCTTGTATTGATGAACCTACTTGCACATTAACGTATGAATCATCAAGACGGCGGTTTTCACCATTAACATCAAACCATGTTCTCAACTCAATTTTCTGCGAACCAATATTCTTGAATCTAACAGCTCCAGGATTATCTATTGTTCCGTCATCATGGCTATAGCCCTCAAATGTTGTGATTGGCGTTCCATCCGCTAGAGTTGTGCCATCAGGGAATACCCACTCATATTTTGTCTTAAGATTCTCTGGGTTTGGCAATGTAATTCCCAAATCCACTGTTACATCATTTATTAATATTTCTTCAGAGCTCTGTTTTGTAACACTTAGCACTGGTGTTATGTCAGAGATAAGCAATGGATATGTTTTTTCTCCCACACCATCAACCTTCAACTTCACGTTGTAAGTTCCAGCTTTAGCATATTTATGTAGTGGATTTGCTTCTGTTGAAGTATTTCCATCTCCAAAATCCCAACTTACAGCTCCTTGCTTTGAAGATGTGTTGTTGAATTGTATTGTTGATACTACATAAAAGTCAAGAGTATATTGGTCACCACTAACATTATATGTGAAATCCACATCTTTAGTTGGGAAATTGCCATAGTCTGGTGTATTTTCAACACATGCCGACATAGCAAATATCAACATTGCGATTAAACCTATTTTATTCAATAATTTCATAGTCAGTAATGTTTTAGTTTAAATCAACACTCTTATCGTCGGTATCCATACCCATCTTACCCTCTGTATCAAATACTTTGAATGAAGGGATTAACTTATAGCTACGCTTGAATTCTACTGAGTAGTTCTTGTCAGCTGTGTTATAAATCCAAGATGTGAATGGTATCAATTCCATCATTCCTTTCAATAAAGGCATGTATTCTGCGCGTACTGATGTGATTGCAGAACCAGTATCATCACTATATCTGCAGAATATCCATGGTGACGATTTATATACATCATATACCTTTACTCCTGCTGGAGCTTCTTCCTTTGTCTTGATTTCATGATTTGTTGTCACACCGTCAGCCACAGTTATATAGTAATAATGGTCAACTGTAGTTTGGTCTGTAAACCAAAGGTCTGACTTTTTGTCAAGAGCTGTTTCAGTTGGGAAATCCACCTTAAACTTAGTATTCAATGCTGCAATTTGCTCTACTGTAAAATCATAATTGATATACACACGACGCAAATCATTGATATACGTACTATCCTTTGTAAGATAGTTCACTACTGTAGCCTTGAACTCTTCTTGGAAAGTTGAAGGATAATAAGAATTGAATTTTTCTTCATCCCACGTTGTTGGCTCCGTCCAATTCACTGGAGTTAGAGTTATTGAAGTTGGGAAAGTTGAAGAAAGCACAAATTCCCATCCATCCCATTCAGCTTGTGAATGAGGATAAGATTTCACCATTTGCGAACTTCTAACTGTATCACTTGATGTTACAGTCTTAGTGTAAGAAAGTGACGATGTTAGGCGTACAGTTGCTGCTGATGACTCACTTCGAGTAACAGCCGCCCACACTTCTGAGCGGTCTATTTTGCGCTCAGAGCTAGTATAGTACTTGCCCTTGAATGAAACATCGCTGCCGGCTTTGCACACTGTACTCCCTAGCTCCCAAGACGCTGTAGGTAGCGTCTGACCTATTTCCAGATTATCCGCAAATGGGTCATTGACAGCACATGAGGCTAATGCCATTAGGGCTAGTCCACATGCGAGTGCTCCGACTTTATTATATAATTTCATAATTACTGAATTTTCTGTTTCGTTAATAATTAATATTTTATTCAGCCGTGAGTGAAGTTCTTTCGCCTGCTGGCAAAGCCCAAATCATTGGTTTCTTCAACCACTCGTAATTTTTGTATGCTCCTAAGCGCTCTAGTTCTGCACGATTGTACTTCTCTTCTGTCTCAGGGTCATAGTTAATGCGCTGTATCCAAGTATTCTCCTTTTGTGTTTCAGTTAGTCCGTTAACCCAATATGCATTATATAGGTTATATGGACGACGAAGATGTGGATATACTATTTCATTATTATCACCGATTCCGTAATTGTTACGATTATCGCTATAATGGTAGCGACGCATATCTGTCCATTGTTCTGGCTGCATATACATTGCTATATATTTCTCTGTCATTAGGTCTGACAAAGTGAAGTTAGCTGGTTCAAAGAACCAATGCTTATTTCCCTTTTCGGTAACCTTAGCCACTTTCAAATACTTACCATAGTAATATGGTTCATTGTTCAAGAAAGCATTTACTTGGGCATCCCAATAATCTTTTCTTTCAAAGCCCACACCTGTATCTGTAGCGCCACCTGGGTATTTATTGTCAAGAGAAGCTTGATACTTATCATTGGTGTGGTATTTCAAGAATGCGTCTAGATGACGTTGTATATTGTATCCTGTTGCTTCTTTTGCTAATGAGCAAGCCTCTGTCTTATTTCCCATCCAATATTCTGCCTCTGCCTTTATGAAGTAAAGCTCTTCCATTGTAAATAATGGATTATAACCCTTTGGATCGCCAGCGTAAGCGCCCATATATAGATTAGGATAGTTAACAGCCTTGTAAGAAGTTCCCATACCAATATTATTCTCCAAATAACGAAGTTTAATCTTAGCAGCGGAATTTGAAGCTGTAACAGGACCCGTTCTAGCTATCATTAGCAAACTTGCACGTGGGTCATTTGCATAACCTTGGTTGGTTAGATATGCTCCTTCCTTAGTTTCATCATCTGTGTTGAATAATCCTAGACAATCAACAAGGAAATATTTTGAAGGTATTGACGAATCAAGTAAATTTTTACGTGATTCCCAACTATTGATAACAGGATTTGAAACACTCCACACACAGTTTTGCTCATTGGTTCCACCATCAAAATTATAGCGTGGCTCATTTCCAAACCATGCACCATAAAGTAGGTCACCTGAACGCCATTGATTGATTGCTGCATCAGCTGCATCTATAATCTTCTGACACATTGTTGCCGAACGGTCAATATTTGGAATATTACGCAACAAGATTCTTGCCTTAATTGCATAAACCAAGCCTTTCCACTTATTCAAATCACCTCCGTAGATACGATCTTGCTTTTGTGTTATTGTAAGATTATCTGGAGATTGTGTCACTGCTGGATCACTATAAAGTGCAATTAGGTCATCAGCTTCTTTCAACATCCATGCATAAATACTTGCTTGCGTGTCATAAGCTGGCGAATTTGAGCCATATGCTTGTGAACGAGGCATATCACCAAATGCATCTGTAGTAAGTTGAGTTGACATCAATCGTATAGTACGACCTATAAGCTCATAATTACGTGATTTCCCAGCGTTATTTATCAAATTCTTCACATTTACGCCTATATCATAGAAATGACGGCGCCATTGTGGGTGACGATTCATTGTCAAGAATTCCCATTCACTCTTATATGAGTAGCTTCCTATCGAACTCTTTGCACCTGTCGTTAGGCACTGTGAAAGGTAAATATAATATTCTGAATGGTCATAATTTACCTGCTGTGCATAGAAAACTACTACTGGCAGACCAGTTTGAGCATCTATTTGGTGTGCCTTATCTGGATTGACATTATCGTCCAATATGTCTTTGCAACTTGTTGCACCGACACAGATTAAAAATGATAATGCTATTAATTTTAACTTGTTCATAATCTAATTATTAGAATGTTGCTTTAAGAGTTAAGTTGAAACTGCGAGTGTTTGGAACACTGTAATTATCTATACCTCCTGCGCCTGTACCACCTTGAGTTCCTGCCAAAATTTGTGGGTCAGAACCAGAGTATTTGGTCAACAAGAATAGATTACGACCTGTAAGTGTTGCGGAAAGTCCTTTAACTGACTTGCTGTTTCCTAGTTTCAACATTTTTGAGAAGTCGTAAGAAAGTGTAACATAACTTAATCTTATGTATGAGCCATCTTCTATAAAGTTAGAAGATACAGAATAGTATGTATTAATAAAGTTCTGGTCTAGCACCACTGGAGTAGTATTTGGTGAATACGTTCCATCAGCATTTGCTACTACACCTTTGAAAATTATTTCGCGGTTACGATAGTCATTATATAAATGATGTTGTCCGTTTGACATAAGTCCACGTCCAGTTATATTCACTACGTCACCACCACATCTTCCATCAAACAAGAATGACAATGATAGGTCTTTCCAACGGAAAGTTGAACCTACTCCCATCAAGAAGTCTGGTTCACGGTTTCCAAGATAATTACCCTTCGCAGAACTAATCAATGGATATCCGTTTGCATCGCAAATCACATTCCCTTGAGGATCACGCTTGTAATCCTTACCTGTGATTGCTGTTGTTGAGCCATGTAAGTATGCACTTGGGAAAATATCTCCGTATTGTGTTCCTTGTATTTCACTAATTCCATCAGGCAATGAAAGCACCTTACCACGGTTAAGTGAGAAGTTTAACAATGCTGTCCATGAGAAATCCTTTTGTGTTAAGATATCTTGGTTTAAAGAAATTTCAACTCCATGATTCTTAATCTTTCCTTCATTTCTTGTTTGAAGAATAGTTCCTGATGCAGGAGATACACGCACTGTTACGATTTGGTTATCAACGATTGTTGAATAGTAAGCCACATCTAAACGTGTACGTGAGTTGAAGAATCTCAAGTCTGCACCAATTTCCCAAGAACTTGTCATCTCTGGTTCAAGAGTGATTGCACGTGATGTTGTTGGGTCCACGCCATAGCCTCCGTCTGGGAAAGTTGACCAGGACTTATAAGAGTCAGTAAATACGTATGCAGGAGAATCTTTACCTACCTTCGCCCAGTTTCCACGTAACTTTCCATAAGAGAACCACCTGTTCTGCAAATGGAATAATTCTGAGAATATGACACCACCTGTTACTGATGGATAGAAATATGTTGGATCTACTTGTTTCAATGTTGAAGAGCCATCTTGACGTCCAGTCACTGACAATTGAGCAATTCCTTTATAGTCAAATCTCAATTCGCCGAAATATCCATATTTATTTCTCTTCGTATGTGAAAGATACATATTGTAATCACTACTTCCACTATTAGTAAATGTAGTTGGGTCAATATTTGAGAAGCTATAGAAATCTCCACCTAGCAAGAATTTCTGGCCTGCTAGTTGAGCATCATAACTAGAACTCTCTTTATATTCAAATCCAGCAAGTAAGTTAAAAGTATAATCTCTAGCAAAAGTCTTTTGGTATGTTGCCAAGAAATTTGCTGTTAATTGTTCACTTCTTGATGGTTGGAATGAATAAGCACCGAATCTATATTGGTAGTCTTTCAAAGCACCAGCAGTTTCAGCATTTGTCATATCAAATTCTGATTCTTTAAAACGAGGGACTGTATAACTATCGTATGTTGAATAGCCCTTATCATATCCTAATTTACCTGTGAAAGTCAAGTCTTTTATTGGGGTGTATGAAATCTGTCCATTTATCATCATACGTGTTCCTTCTGTCTCTGATTTATCTCTGTAACGGCCAAAGTAAGGTGACGTTCCAGCATCAATCTTTTGTAGATCGGTTAGCAATTCCCAATGGTCATAACGATTTGCCCAATTTGGATAACCGTCAAGAGTTTGATAATCGCTCATGTTTTTATCAATAGACCAACCATAGATTGTGCTCATTGCATTTCCAAAGCCACGTGCCTTTGTCTGCACATAGTTTGAAGTAAACATGATTGAAATTTGCTTTGATGGATTGAACTGTGCCTTCAAGAAGAAGTTAAATTGGTCTTTATAATCCTTTGGAACTACACCATCATTCTTCATATAAGCTACAGATGAATAAGCGTTGAATCTCTCATTACCACCTGATACTGATGCATCATATTTTTGGAGGAATCCAGTTCCTAAGAAATCTCCAGTATTGTCATATACTTGGTCTGTTGAACGAAGATATGGTCCCCATCCTCCTACTGCATTTTCCTTATAGAATCCTTTTGATCCTGCAAGATATTTGTTTTGAATCTGTGGGACACGCACTGCATTGGAAATTTCCCAACTTGTACTTGCCGTAACCTTTACACTTCCGTCCTTGCTACCGCTCTTTGTTGTAATCATAATTACACCATTTGCTGCATCTTGTCCGTATAGTGCTGACGCTGCCGCACCCTTCAACACTGTCATCGTTGCGATGTCATTAGGGTTGATATCTGATAGGGATGAGCCTTTTCCTCGAATTGGCACTCCATCCACAATCATTAACGGCTCATTACTTTGTGCTGAGTTTACTGATGAGATGGCACGGATAATTACCTGTGATGATGAGTTTGGTGATCCACCACCTGTTGATACTTGTAGTCCTGATACCTTTCCTTGCAAACTATTTACGAAGTTAGCTGAGTTACCAGCTGTCACTTGTTCTGAATCTAGCGATTGAACTGCGAAATTCAGTTTCTTCTTTTCTTGGGTTTGACCCATTGCAGTAACGACAACTTCTTGTAGAACTTGTGAATTTTCTTTCATTTCCACATTAATTGTCGTTTTGTTTCCCACTTTGATAGAAACTGCATTCATACCCACGTAACTGAAATTTAGAACGTCGCCGTCCTTAACCTCAATCGAGTACTTTCCATCAATGTCGGTACTGGTTCCGCGTTGAGTCCCTTGCACCATTACAGTTCCACCAATAATTGGCTCCTTGTCTGATGCCTGAGTAACTACACCCGCAACAGTTCGGGCAAAGCCCATTACCGTAAATAGGGAAAATAACAGAATTAATAGCTGTTTTCTCATAATTACTTTTAATTTGTTTTTATTCAAGGTTGATTTCTCCTTTGTTTAGTCGTTTTTAAGTTTGCTTGCTAGTCGATAAAACCGTTTTTCTCTTTAGCCACGTCATCTATCAACAGTTGTCTTTAGAAGGCTGCACTCTTTCTCTTATTTATGAAAAAGCTTTGTTTAAATAGTCGTTGCTGGTCGTCAGCTTTATGGGTGATAGCAGTCATGATAAACACTCAGCTTGATTTACAGATATTTTCTTATCATAAACACTTTTTATGTTCACGATAAGATTTAGGTTTAAAATCAAGATTTATAATTTTTGACAAATCTAATATTTCTTTTTCAATTACCCTAAAGACATTTCTCTTATTTTGCCCGTTTTTGGATTATTTTTGATTTAGATACGAATTTTCATGTATTTTAAGAATTAAACGTTTGCTTTTTTGCTACCACAATCTCTATTTTAGGCAGCAATAATAGTATAAACAAAGGGATTGAGCAATATTCATTGCCCAATCCCTTCATGTATATAAAAATTCTATATAAGAATTTATCTCTTTATAAGTTTCGCTGCTCTTGTTCCATCTGCAGTATTAACCTTAACTATATAGCTTCCTTTATCCAAATTAGTGATATCAATGTTCGTGGTATTGTTCACTTTCTCCACAAGTGCGCCGGAAAGGGAATAAATCTCCACAAAATTAACATTCTCGGCATCTATTGAAATATTATCAGTCGCTGGATTTGGATATACCTTAATCAGACTGCTATCATTGTTGTCTGCTACGGCACTTGATATTCCGCTTGTGCCATCTTGCATATTGCTTATCACTACATAGCTATGCGCTGGCACAGTTACATAACTGTCAGTTGCGCTGAATGTAGGATTTGTTCCGTAAGTCTTACTATTTATATAATACTGTCCGCTTGGTTTATCAAAAGTATACGTGAATGTTTTTTGAGTAGTATTAGGGTTAAACACTACTATCAATTCTTTTGTCTTGTTTGCATTACGCATTGTGATAAAACGGCCAAGAATCCAGTTGCTCGTGCCTACTGTCCAATAGAATTCAGCATTGCTCGCAAACAAATCGGGATTACCTCTACGAATCCAGTTCAATTCCTTGTAATTCTCCATCAGGCCTTTGCGGTATTGATTATCAAGATAACTCCAGCATGGAGTTTGTGAATCTGTATATCCATTTCCTCCGGCCATGTCTGCGCCCATTTCACCAAGCTCCCAAATCATCTTAGCGCCAGGCACCAAAAGCATAAATGCTGCCCCAGAACCAAGTCTCTGCGAACTAACCTGAACATTACCTTTAACCGACGTAGAACCATATTGTGCTTGCTTATAACCTAGTCTCAGTTCATCATGGCTTTCAGCATATCCTACTGTACTTCCAAATGGACGGCTTTCATCGCCTGTATACATTCCAGTGAAAGCACTATTTGAAGAGAAGCCCATTGCTGATTGTTGATAAGCATTCGACATTTTCTTCCAAGACATACAACCGTAGTTACCCATTTCGTTCTCTTCTGCTGTTGCCACGAAATATTCAAGGATAGTATAAGCGTTAGGATTTGCACTCTTTATAGCATCCGCATATTTTTTCATAATCGTTATACGTGATGAATTATATGCTCCAGCATCATAATCCGAAGCATAGCTATTTGATGCGCCAAGTCCCTTAGCTAAGTCAAAACGATATCCATCTACCTTATATGCGTCAATCCAGTATTTAAGCACGTCACAGAAATAATTCTGCACCTCAGGAACTTCCTGCTTGAAGTCATTGAACACGCTCCAATTATGCGGAGCTGTTACATTATAGAATGGATTATCTGATGCAGGACGGCTATTAGTGCTATCCCAATACATCTTACACCATGGATGTTGTCCCTCTGAATGGTTAAATACCACGTCTAATATAACAGCTATGCCACGTTTATGACACTCGTCTATAAATTGCTTGTAATCATTTGGCGTTCCATAAGCCTTGTCTGGAGCAAAGTAGAAATTAGGATTGTATCCCCATGAATTATTTCCATTGAATTCCATTATTGGCATCAACTCTATCGCATTAACTCCCAAGTCACGCAAATAGTCTAGCTTTGCCATTGCTGACTTAACGGTCTTTTCAGCAGTGAAGTCACGGAGAAGCATCTCATAAATCACTAAATTCTCCTTTGCTGGAGCTTTAAAGTCAGTAACTTGCCAATCATAACTATCTGCACTTCCTTTAAACACTGCTATCGGTGTATTTTCAACTTTCCCAGTTGGGAATGGCTTCAAGTTAGGATAGATTGTTGCATCTTGATTGATATATTTATCATTCCATGGGTCTAGAATCAATTTTGCATAAGGGTCAGCAACTGCTAATTGGTCATCTACCAAATAATAGTAGCCATACTCCTTGTTCATATCTAATTTACCAGCAGGAATAGTTACCCAAAAATATTTGTTTCCTTGATAGTTCATCAAGTTTGAACTCTTAAATTTATAGCCGTCCCACTCACCCACAAGCATCATCGTGCTCTTGTTTGGAGCATATATGCAGAATGTAACACTTCCGTCAGGATTAACAGTGGCTCCTTGCTTAAGAGTCCCAGAATAAGAAATCTGCTGTGGCGCACCTCTATGGCATATAGCAATGGTATCCATTTTGGATTCTCCGTTGGCAGTTGCCTTCACTATAACATCGTAATCGCCAAGTGGCACATTATATGTAACAGCCAAACTAGTTTTACCGCTAGCAGTTGCGATTGGTGTTGAATCAATGGTATTTAAATAAATACTCAAATCTGATGCCACTGTTGACGATGCCGTGAAAGTAATGCTACTGTTTGCATCAGTAAGCACATGAGTGGAAATATTACTTGAAAGACTTACTGCCAAGCCTGATTGATATACATTCATATATATATCGCTACCACCCACAGCTCTTCCTGTCTTAACGCCAACGGCATCACGGAATACTATGGCTATTTGCTTCACAACTTCTGTGGCATCCGTAATTCCAAAATAAGTATTGATATTAGTCATAGTAAGTTTCCATAAATTGGTGCTTACTTTTGTCAACTGATACTTTGCACTGTTATCCAGCCACGTTGGAGCATATTTCCAATCGCTACCAGATGTACTCTTAGATGTTATAACTCCTATATGAGCATAGATAGGCCCTGCATAATCTTTTAGACCAGCATCTCCTTTTGTAGCATCAAAATAGATGGTTATGTTTTGGGAAGTTTGTTGGAGTATTGCAGGTTCGGAATAAACTACCTGCGCATTCGCTGCAAATGCGAAAAGCATAGCAACAAGCAAAAATAAGGTCTTCAAATGTTTCATATTGATATTCTTAATTAAGTTTTCTTGGCGGTTTAAATCACTTCATTATAAACCTATAATGCAACATATCTCTCACAAAGAGATAAATAATAAAAATCTTATAGCGATGTCTAGCAGTATCCATCTTTTCAAGTTCGCATGTCTTTGTTAAGCTTATGTGCTCATAGGTTATCAAGTCGCAAAGATAATATTTCGCCATACTCACACAAAATTTTTAATCATTTATTTTCTTACTGTCAAAACATTATCTCTTTTCAGCGGGGTAAAATCAATGGCAATGGCATATGTCATACAGTCCACAAGTGCATCTTGTTCCTACCATATCGCTCAAAATATCTCGATACACCACATACACCTCATGACGCATCTTAGCAAAGTCTTCTTCACTCTCAAGATCTTTCCCTTCTACATCAATTTTAGATGTTCCTTGCGAAACAATTCCTTTTGGCAAATCGGAAATCCCTATTAGTAATGTATGTGACCAATGCTGCTTCAGTGCGCTTCCAGTCTCATTTTCATCAGATGCAATCATCACATGCAGTCCTCGTCCAAAATCTTCAAGCCACTCCTTCACTTGCTTTGCCATTTTTTCTCTGCCTGGGGCATATATTAATGTCTTCATATATTATTTGAATTCGTCCGCTACAAATCTAATAAATCATTTCTAAATTCGAAAGGCGGGATAAGCCTAAGCCTTCCCGCCTTCACATCTTTATATTAAACTCTCATTGTTTCTCTAATCCAACGACAGCATACGCCTTATCGTTTGTCCCATAACCACAAGGGTTACTACGCCCATAAAGCCTAACACTACTAAGTCTCGAACAGTTATCACATTGAAATGTGTTGTCTTGAAATAAATAATCCAGCAAATTATGCAAAGCAAGCTTCCTACAACATATAGCAGCTTCTCCACCCAGCTATAGTCATTAGCCTTTTCTGGGAGGCGATTCATCACTTTCTTAGTAAACCATTCGTTCTCGCCTGCTTCAAGCGTTGATTTTTTAAGAAGTGCTCTAAATTCTATATCGTCATTTGTTTCTTTCATAATTCAATTCAAATTTACAACTTTGTTACAAACTAAAAAAATCAAATACCTTAATTTTTTAATACCTTACTCATTTTCTCTCTCGCTCGTGAAAGATGTGATTTTATTGTACCCTCAGGTAGCGAAGTGATTTCACTTATTTTCTTTAGAGGCTGATCTTCCATATAATATAATGTTATCACACTCCTCTCCACTTCACTCAGCACCTTCATCGCCTTATTCACATCCATTTGAGCGTTACTTCCTTCTTCGTAAGTACCAATTTGCTCGTCACCACCAATATTACTGATATTTTCATCTTCATCAATCCGCTCCTCTTTGCGCTTACGAGTATATGAGTAAAATTCATTATAGGCTATGCGGTAAAGCCAAGTACTAAATTTAGAAAGCCCTTTAAAACTTCTTATATTTGTATAAGCTTTCAAAAATGTTTCTTGAGCCAAATCATCACTTAGCGATGCATCTCCTAAAGTAAGGTTTAAGAGGAAATGCCTAACTCCTGATTGGTATTCTTCAACCAACGTGCCAAAAGCACGCCGGTCATCTGCCAGCGCACATTTAGCTATTAGTTTTAGTTCTTCAACCCTCGTAAGCATTCCCTTTTATTCCTTAAAATCAATTGTCAATTCTATCTATTTATTCTTGCATTGCCTATCTAATCTATCGATTAAATGGAGGTGGAGTTGAAGGAGTTTTAGGATCATTTGGATTCTTGTCCTCAGTTCTTTCCATATTTTCATTATTCTTATATGCGATAAAGAACCTACCTGCACCTATTATAATCAATATCAATCCTATTGCTGACAATTCTGGATCTCCGTTTATCAAGAAGAATAAGGTTATGCCCACACCCCATGCACACCAGGCTATTCCACTTCTCAAATTTGACCAATCTGCTTTTCCACTAGTTCCACGCTTCGTAGCTCCTAACTGAGGATTTACAAATGTTCCATTTGGCAATGGATAGTTGTTCTCTATTGCTTTTTCTACAAGGCGGTATTTCTGGCGACGGTGCATATAACTTCCTATTATTGCAGCGATCACTATTAGCACTATCGATAGAAATACTATTGCCACTATTGCAATAGCACTTGCCGGCACTCCATTATCATCCACAGTTGCACTAAATTCTATTGGGGCATGATTCTCTGTTTTATCGCCCAAAGAATCATCAATGGTCCTAAGAACTGTATCATTTAAACGGTCGTTTATTACAGTTGTTAACTTCTTTGCATCATTAGTTACTTCAATTCTCCCTTTACTAGAGCTAATTCTTACAGTGTCATTTCCTTTGGCAGCCACTATTTCTGGCGAACCTATAGCATTTATCGGCATTATCATAGCCAGTATAAAAGCTATCATCATTGTTTTAAATACTTTCTTCATATCAGTGGTCTTTATTTTTTCATTTTAAAAGTCTCAGGAAATATTATTTTCCCTTGCTCGACTATTTGACGTTGTGTGCATATATTTTGGTTGCACAAAAAAATATTTTTTTCAAAGATACTTTATTTATCGGCACAAAAAACCCTTTCTCCTAATATCAATTTAATTAGGAGAAAAATGATGCTAACTTTCATGGCTCATCTCAAGAATTATTTTCTTGATTATTTATCACATCCTTATTTTAAGTTTTGGATATCTCCATTCATGATACTTTCCAGGTTTGCCTTTACTCGCTCAGCACTCCAATTCCACCACTGCAATTTGAGCAACTCTTCTATTATCCCATTATCAAATCTTTTTCGTATTTCTTTTGCGGGAACACCTCCTACGATAGTATATGGAGGTACATCTTTCGTCACTAGCGCACGAGTACCTACAATTGCACCATCACCTATTGTCACCCCTTGCATTATCACTGCTTCATAACCAATCCACACGTCATTGCCAATGATTATATCCCCGTGATTATCCCATGCATTTCCACAATTCCATTCATCAAGGCCCCACTCATCTGGGAACACAGGGAATGGATATGTTGAAAGCGATTTCATTGTATGGTTTCCTCCTGTAAACATAAATTTTGCTCCACAGGCTATTGAACAATACTTGCCAATAACAAGGCTTTCCTTATTGCATAGCGGATAATGATAAAGCACATTATTCTTCTCAAAATCACGAGGATCATTAACATAGTCATTATAAATTGTGAAATCTCCCACAATAATGTTTGGATCTTCTATAACCGATTGTAAATAGACGCTTTCAGTACTATTGTTTCCTTTCCTAGGATAAATTTGTTTTGGATTCATAATTATCATTTATTTTTTAACCTTAAAACGCCCCCAATAAAGAATAGTAATCCCATACTTCCAGAGACTACAACCGATGATAAGTCTGTAAGGGGATACGTCCCATTTATCAACATCCAGAAACACCCGATTCCGGTCCTAAACAGGAAAATTCCAGCTATCGTGAAAACCCCTAACCATAGCATCGGCAACCTACGAATATTTCCTGCCGCAGATAAGGCATAAAACCCACAAAGTGCAAAACATATGGCTATAATAATAGTAATAATATATGGCAAATAGATATTTATTGCCGAGATTTGGTTCATTACGCCCTCTATTCCATATAATTCAAAAGCCTTATCAAGCCAAGGCATACACAAAATATGTCCTATCGCCAATACAAAAGTCATCCAGGCTGCTATTTTGAATAAAATTACATCTTTCATTGCTTGCTTTATTTAATTATTTAATATGATTTATTACATTCTGAAGTTCTTCTAAAAATAACCCAGCATGATACCCATCCATTTGCACATGAAGAAACTGAAAAGAAACATTCAGTTCTTTTTTAAACCAATGCGTCTTGTATTTGCTCCAAATCATATACGAATTATTAAATATTCCGCTATACATACCCACAGCACCATCCAATTTGCACTGCACTAAAGCAGACGTTCCAATAATCATACTGTCGGCAACATCGTAATTTGTACAAGAATCGGCCACCATCTTAGTGAGACTCATATAATCAGAATTGAATTGATTAAGATTCCCACAGTAAGGGATATCGCATGAATTTATCGAATTGCGCTTATTAAGCACAATAGTATTAATCGCGATTTTACTATACTCCATCAACTTGGCTCCTACTGGTAGATATTTGAATTCAGGCACTTTTTCTGAAGCTTTGCCTATGCAATAACACATAAGCATATTGAATTTAATATTCCTCTTAGAAGCTAATCTCACAAGATGGGTAACATCTAGCGTTTTAAAAAAATTACCATTGGCATTGGCGCTTTCATCCACAAATCAAAAGCAGTGCCACGTGATGTCGAATCAGGATTTATTTCTCTCATTATTTATTCCTTACAGCAGTTTCCTCCACATCAGTCCATGAATATGACTCTGGGCAATGACGTTTCAATAAGTCTGAAGGATTATAACCCATTATATCGAAAAAGTCCGTTATTAAATGCGACGAGTTATAATATCCGCAATCCATACACAATTCTTCCAAAGGTTGCTTTTTAATTCTGTTACTGCTCATTAATAACAACCTAGTCATTACCTTTTGATGCCTTTGCAAGCGCATAAAACCTTTAGGAAGGAACCCACATAGTCCGAAAAAATTCTTCTAAATTGCTTTTGGGATAAATTGGCTGCTTCAGCCATGACTTCCACGGAATTATTTGTCAATACTTTTACCGCCTCCAATGAAGCTACTATTCGTTTGAAATTGAGCGCATCGGCTTCCACATCTTCAAGTCTTGATAAGAAGAATCTATTAAACAATTCCCAGCAGCAATTAACGTCTTTAGCACTCAAAATATCATTTTCTAGTTTTATCAATCCATTATCCGAAATATCTTGAGGCGAATACACCCCTTCATAAAATTCCTTGGCAGGAATAGGAAAGAACCGTCTCACCCCATAGGGAAAGAATTCGACACCCACAGCTTCCACTCCACAAGAGCTAATCAACAAGCTTTTAAGGCGTTGACCTCCCAATCCAGATTGATATTTACCAAGACCTATATAGTTAAGGGCTCCGCTTCGATAAAAGCACAACCCCATCAAACCATTTGGAACAATGGTTTGAAGAACCTCCTTTTCCGAATCAGTATTTAAATACCAATAGGATTTGATATAGGGAGCTAAGATTTTTGAGGGAGCTATCAAGCGCAAAACCATCACTTCGCTTTCTATTTCAGATTATATTTCATCTTTAAAGCTTCTTTCTCTTCTTGGTTCAAACTGTTAAAATAAGCTTTCCATCCTGGACAAAAACCTGTGTGCCAATGCCAAAAACGTGAGATGAATGACTTCGTATTTTTTTCATACTTATAGCGCATTTTACAGTCAGCGCAAGGATATGTTTTCTCTCCCATTGTATATCCATTTAGTTATTTTGTAATGACAAAAGTAGTCTATTTTTATCTCTATAAATTATAAAAAAGGGACATTATTAAAAAAATGTCATAATCCTTCATTATAAGGATTATACCTAAAAACATAACGACAAATTATTTTTTCATTATCGTTATAGGATATACATCATTTTATTTTTACCTTTGTCACATCAGCTTAAGGCTATTTGCCTGGTGCTATACAAGACTTTAAGACAACTATCATTCTAAAATCTAAACGATATGAAAATTAAGCAAACGCTTATCTTTACCATTTGTGCTCTATCGGCATCCATTTTATCTGTGCCTAATATTAATGCTGAAGGTCAGAAACGCGAGACACGAAATGTTTGGCTCGCAACAGTATATGGTATTGATTGGCCAACAAATGCAAGTGCTTCCGAAGCCACCAAACAAGCACAGCTCAAGGAGTATATAACAAATTTCCACAATGTAAATATCAACGGGATATCTCTCCAAGTGAGAAGTATGTGCGATGCTATGTACAAATCTTCCTACGAGCCTTGGTCTAGCTTTCTCACTGGTACTCGTGGTAAAGATCCAGGTTGGGATCCTCTTGCTTTTGCAGTCCAAGAATGTCACAAACTTGGCATGGAGTGCCACGCTTGGGTCAATCCTTATAGATATAGCACTGGGTCTGTCTGGAGTACATCTCAAGACAACGCTTTAGTTAATTCAGGGCTTCTACTTACTTACGGAAAGACTACCGTTTTAAATCCTGGATTAGAAAATGCCCGCAAACGTATCGTTGATGTATGCCGTGAACTTATCACGAATTATGATATCGACGGTATTATTTTTGATGATTATTTCTATCCTAGTGGAATTCCTACCACTTCTGAAGCTGCCGATTACACTCTTTGGAAAAGCTCTGGTACAACTCTTTCTTTTGCTGATTGGCGTCGTGCTAATGTGAATCTAATGGTAAAAGAAGTTTACGATATGATTCAGGCAACAAAGCCTTATGTTAAGTTCTCTATCGGCCCTGCGGGTGTTGCTGGAACAGCATCTACATCAGCTTCTAAATACAATATCACTCCTTGTCCTACTGGCAGCGACTGGCAATATGATAAGATTTTCTCTGATCCTGTTGGATGGCTAAATGAAGGAACTATTGACTACATATCTCCTCAACTTTACTGGAAGACTGACCATTCTACTAACCCATTCGGGCCTCTTACTCAGTGGTGGAGCTATGTTGCTAATCATTTTGGACGTCATCACTATGCTAGCCACAGCATTAGCTTCCTTTCTTCTTCTAACACTGAAAGCGACTGGGCTGAAATTGCAAAGCAAATAAATTACTCTCGACAATATAATCTTGACAAGGCTCCTGGCGTAGTATTCTACTCAGCAAAATATATTTGCGGACCTTCTGTTACTGGATTAGGAGATTATCTCAAAACAAATACGTTCACAACTCAGTCTCTTACTCCTGCCATCAATTGGAAGCAGCACGATAATTACGATGCTCCACAGAATCTTAAATATACTTCTGGCAAGCTTTCATGGACAGGTATAGACAAGCCTCTTATGAAATATTCAGTTTATGCAGTGCCATCATCAGTACTTCCTGATGGTGCTCAAAGCGCAGATTTTGAAGGGATAAAGAGCGATTATCTTCTTGGAATAACTTACACACCTGAATACACTATTCCATCTGCCTATCAATCAAACTATTGGTATGCTGTTTGCATCGTTGATGGCTATGGCAATGAATTTGCTCCTGCCACATTAAATGCCCCTGGAAGTTCTGCTACTAAGGTTACTCTCACATCACCAATTAACGATGCTGTAACAACTTGGAACCAAAACTTTTCTTGGTCTGCTGCCTCTAATGCAACTTATCGTTTACAGATAAGCAAATCTGCTGATTTCAGTATGATTGCAATCGACAAAAATAATATTTCAACTAATTCTGTTGCGGTAGATTTAAACACACTTTCTTCTGAGACTAAATATTATTGGAGAATCACAACCTCTCAACCTTCTAGTTGGGATGCAACGTCCGATGCTGCTTCATTCACTACTCCTGTTCGGGAGAAAGCACCAAAGACTTCTCTTGTCAATCCAGCTGAGGCTGCTCCTCTTGAGAATAATTTCGACTTCACTTGCACCAAAGTAGCTGCTGATATCTACACTTTGCAAATTTCTAAGACATCTGATTTTGCTAATATAAGTTTCTCTACCTCCGATTTAGTTGCTGATGGTTCGAACATGAAATATGCGATGAACATCTCTAAACTTAGCAACGGCACTTATTTCTGGCGTGTAATCACATCAAAGGCCGACTGCGACGACTCTTACTCCGATGCCCGCTCGTTTACTGTTTCAGGACACCCAACTGGTAGTTATGAGGACGGTTACTATGTTCAAACTGATAAGGCTACATACGCCGGCGTTGACAATACCAAACTGACCAATAATTGGATTCGTACCATAAAGTCTGATTACGCTAATTTCCCTGTTACCAATAATGGATTATATAATCGCGGAATGATAGCCAAAGATAACTTTGTGTACATCAGCGGTCGTAGTGAGAATTCAACTTCTGCTACCCTTTTCCTTCAAAAATATGATGGCAACACAGGTGAGCATATTAGCGATATAACTATTTCTGATGATGCTAAGGTAGCATACTATCCTTGCAATGATGTAATTAAGGACACTCAAGGAAACGTAATAGTTTCCAACCTAACTCTTAACATCACTACCGTTCCTTTGGTACTTTTCAATGTTGATGTTACTACAGGTACTGCCACTCAAGTCGCGTCTTGCAAAAGCACTTCTACTCTTACAAAAACTCGCGTTGACCATTGTGGAGTATATGGTGATGTAACTTCTGGCAATTTCACGGTATTCGCCGCTGTTGCTTCAAGTAACCAAATAATACGATGGAAATTCGTTAACGGCACGCAAACCTCAGAAGACGTGATTACAGTCAAAGCATTCTATCCATCTTCTGCTACAAGCTTCGGAATCGCTCCTCGCATATTCCCTGTTGACAACAATAAATTATATGTCGATGGCGGTAGCACATATTTCACTCTCTATGATTTCACATCTGATGGAGCTGTTGAAGATAGTTTTGCAGCTAATACTGCTGTTTCGCCTACCGGATCCCTATCAAATGGTGGATGCCTGTTCTCACATGCTTCTAAGAACTTCATGCTTTATCCTTATGACGACCAGAATGGTACTAACGGATATAGATTTATGCTTGCATCTGCAGATGCCACCAATTCAATAGCTTCTCTTCAGAAATATTGGATACTACCTGAAGGTGGACTAGGAAATGTAGATAGCCAAACATGGGGTGGAGTAACTGCTTATGAGAACATTGCGCCAAACACTACACGCATTTATGTTTATGTCCCTGGCAACGGACTTTCGGCTTATACTATTTCTGATGACACTTCTACCGTTATTGAAACTATTGATGGCAACGGCATCACTGCTAGCATCGTTGGCAATAATGTCTTGTTCTCATCTCAAGTGGAAAAAGCTTCAATATTCGACGTAATGGGACGTGAAATTGCATCTGGGAGCAAAACATCAAGCATAAAAGGCATTGGCACTCAGGGTGTAATTTTGATTAAATATTCAGTAGATGGTAAATATTATGTACAAAAAGCTACTATTAAGTAGTTAATTCTAAAAATAAATTAATAAAACGGGCTGAAAATTTTCAACCCGTTTTTTATTTGTAATTAGATTATTATCTTTGCGCTAACATTCTGTACTGATATAACTATAATCAGTAATTACATAAAACAACTAAACTATAATGAAACTTCTTTTTAACAAATCAATTCTGACGTTTTTATTCATCATTTTGGCAATGCCATTTGTGAATGCGCAGACCTTTACCACGCCTAAGCGTGAGATGCGTTCGGCATGGGTTGCCACTGTTTGGCAGCTTGATTGGCCTAAAACCAAAATCACATCTACAGGAAATGCTACACAAATAGCAGCACAAAAGAAAGAAATGACCGTATTGCTTGATTCATTGAAAGCTAACAATATGAATGCTATCAACTTTCAAGTGCGTGATAGATGCGATGCTTTTTATAAGTCCTCTTACGAACCATGGTCAACCGACCTTGTAAGCACAAGAGGCATGGACCCTGGATATGATCCTCTTGCATTCGTTGTCGAGGAATGTCACAAACGTGGTATGGAATGTCACGCTTGGGTTAATCCTTACCGATATGAATCTGTTACAGGACAATGGGGTTCTACATCAGGAGAGTATCGTGGAGACCATCCTGATTGGGTAATGGACTACAATAATGCATCCATTCTTAATCCTGGTAAAGAAGAAGTTATCCAACGAATCGTCGATGTATGCAAAGAAATAATTTCTAATTATGACGTTGACGGAATACTTTATGATGATTATTTCTATCTTAGTGGCACTCCACTTTCTGCAGATGCTGATCTTTATGCAGCTTACCAAACTGCTGGTGGAACACTAAGCCAAGCTGATTGGCGCCGTGATAATGTAAACCGCATGGTTAAGGGAGTTTACAATATGATTCAAACGGTTAAGCCATGGGTACGTTTTGGTATTAGCCCTGCTGGTGTAGCTGGCTCTTCAGCTTCAGTGGCTGGAAAATATGGATTGACACCATGTCCAGCTGGTAGCGACTGGCAATATTCAAGTATTTATTCTGACCCTCTTGCATGGGTAAGCTCTCGTTCGCTCGATTTTATTTCGCCTCAGATATATTGGACTATTGGTAGTAGCAGCGACTACTCTGCAATTGCAAATTGGTGGAGTCAAACTGCCAATAAATTTGGTCGTCACTTCTACTCTTCTCATTCTATTTCATCATTGACTTCTGGTAGCACTGGCACTTACACTATAGCTGCAGCTGCTTCAACTTTAGAAAAAACCTTGTCTGTACTTCCTAAAGCTTCTGGGCAAAATAACGATAGCTACAACGAATATGCTAACGAAGTGCAACTTAACCGTAATTTCTCGCTTAACGATGCTCCAGGCTCTATTTTCTATTCTTGCAAATATTTATATGATATGGGGGCAAAAGAGTCTTTTGCTCATTTCTTGAAACGCACAGTATTCACTAAGCCAGCTCTTATGCCTGTTATGACTTGGAAAGCCGGTAACAATCCTGGAGTAGTTAAGAATCTTGCTAAGTCTGCGTATACTTTGAAATGGGATGGTTATGATAATGTCCGCTACACTGTTTACGCTGTACCTGAATCGGTTGCCCAAACTTCTTTCAACAAAGATTTGGACTACCTAATAGATATGACATACAATACATCGTTCGATATTCCAGAGAACAAACGTGTTGGATATAACTATGCAGTATGTGTGCTTGACCGTATGGGCAACGAATACTCACCTGTATTCCTAGGCACCCCTGTAGAGCAACTCGAAGCTCCTACTCTAGTATCTCCTGAAGATGGAGCTAAAGCTCCAGATCCATTTGATTTCACCTGGAATCCAGTAAATCACGCTACTGACTATACACTTGAAATAGCTGATGACGCTGCATTTACAAAAGTAACACACACCTACGCTACCCAAAGTACTACAGTATCTTCTGGTGTATTTAGTAATCTCGGTTCTGGTATTGACAAATATTGGAGAGTACGTTCTTGCGCTATGAATTACCAAGATGGCATTTCAGCTATTCGCAAATTTATACCTCAAGTCCTTTCAATGACTTATCCCACAGATGGAGCAACAAGTGTAATGCCTTACTTCACAGCTACATGGACCAATGGAGACAATGGCGATGATGCTCTATTAGAGATTTCTACCGACATGAACTTTGCTGACCAATCTGCTCTTGCATTCTCGGCTCATTCCACTACTGGTAGCGTTGAAATTCCTAAGCTGACTCTTCAATGCAGCACAACGTATTATGTACGCGTAACAATGACTCACAATGGCGTTTCTAAGACTACTGATCCAGTTAAGTTCTTCACTCGTCAATTCGACGCTAATGTGCCAGAATTTGAATATCCTCTTGAAGGAGGTTCAATCCATAGCAATGAGCCTATTAAGATAACGCCGCAAATTGGAGCTTATTCTACCACTATCGAAGTCTCTAGCACCACTTTATTTGGCCGTTCTCGTTATGTGGAAACCCTCTACAACTTCGCAGGTTCATCGGCAAAGACTTTCTCTGAAATTAAAATTGACGGCAACTACCCTGTCGATGGTCAAACATATTACGCTCGGGCCCGTGCTACATTCTACAATGCTTCTGCAACAAAAGAGAATACTGATTATTGCGACTATATACAATTCACTTATAGCGCAACTCCATCAGGAGTTTCTGACATTCTCACCGACAACAACATAAAACTAATCGGTGGTTCTGCTCCAAGACTTATCATAAATCTTCCTGCTGGTACAAACATCGACGTAAAAGCTGTTTCTCCTACCGGTATGGTTGAAAGCAACTTGTTTAATGGCAACACTCACGCTCTTGAATTATCATTAAGCGATCTTTCTAAGGGTATGCACTTGATTGTAGTGAATGTTAACGGAGGTAGTAAAACTTTGAAATTCATAAGATAATTCTGAATTATCCTATATATCATATAAAAAAAGCGCTGTTCCAATCGGAACAACGCTTTTTTTATTTAGTATGATTCTATTTCACCATCTCTATCCTCATGCCCTCATTGGCTGCTATAGTATCAGGGAATATCTCCCGAGCCTCTTTAACTAGTATCTCCGAATCATTATATCTATTTGAGAAGTGCCCAAGAATCAAATGTTTTGCATGAGCTTCTTTTGCCACAGTTGCCGCATCAATGGTTGTGCTATGAAATCTCTTTCTAGCCTGAACCTCCATATCTTTGGCATAGGTAGCCTCATGATAGAGCCAGTCAACACCTTCTATGGAGTTAATAACTCTTTGAGAAAATTTAGTATCTGAAATATAAGCATAAGACGTAACTGCGTCCGCATTTTTGGTAAGTATCTTGTTTGGTATTACCACCCCCGCCGGAGTTACATAATCTTCACCGCTTCTAAGCGCCTCCATCATATATCTTGGCACTTGATGATAATTTGTCATTTCACTATTAATATGACGCTTCTTAGCTTTTTCTTGGAACAAAAAGCCCACCGATGGAAGACTGTGCCTCAGTGGTACAGTAGTCACTGTAATAGCATCATCTTCATAAATTATCTTTTTCCCAACTTTGATTATATTGAACTCGACCTTATAAGGCATATCTCGCGAGAAATAGTTAAGAATGTTGCTGAATTGTTCAGCTCCATCCTCAAATATATGCACTGTCACCACTCCTGTGCGCCCCAATAAAGCCATAGTGGATAGAAGTCCTGGCAATCCAAAACAGTGGTCGCCATGTAGATGGCTAATAAATATATGATTCAATCGCGTAAATTTCACCTTCATCCTTCGCATTTGAAGTTGAGCTCCTTCTCCGCAATCAATCATAAAAAGATTATCTCTTATATCAAGGATTTGAGACGACGGTAAATGCTTCAATGTTGAGGTTGCTGAGCCACATCCTAATATATTGAGCTCAAATTTTGCCATAAATTCTCATTATTTTGTTTTAGACAATAAAGATAACTATTTAAGCCTAATTTTAAAACCCAATTACCGCCTTATACCTATGTTGGTTAAAAAATAACCTATATTAGCTAAAAGATTATAGGCATTCCCTAAATTACTTTTCAACTTGTGAAAAATTTATAATTCAGCACTTTACAACAATATTTTTACATCTACCTGTGTTATTTATATAGATTAGTTCTTCAAGTCTATTAAATTAGGTTTACAAAATAATGAATTAGGTATGTTAACTTATTTATTGTTAAACGAAAGTATTATTTAACAATTAGACTTGACGAATCTAGAATATTAATAGTAATTTTGGACAAGTTTTTTCATAGGATTAGATTTTTAAGGTTTACTATATACGGTTGTTGTGAAACAGTCGTATATTTTTTTGTACCTATACCATACCTCAACTATATTTTATTGTACTCTTATCTTTCTTTCTTATTTAATAATTCCTACTTTTGTCCCAACAATAGGTAATTTAAATGGATAAATCCGATAAATACTCGTTTTTCACTACCGGGTCGATTTCACACATTATAATATCTCAGGCAGTCCCTACAATCATTACGATGCTGGTAACCTCGATATATAATATAGCGGACACTTTCTATGTAGGGCGAATCAATACTCAATCTACAGCAGCCGTGGGAGTCGCATTCTCATTAATGGCCATAATACAAGGGATGGGATTCTTCTTCGGCCATGGGTCTGGTAATTTTATTGCCCGTCGCCTTGGTGCTCGTGACACTGACAGTGCTACCTATATGGCTGCTACCGGATTTATTCTTTCACTTTTAGTAGGAATCTTAATTGCTATATTGGGCCATATATTCCTCACTCCTCTTTGCCGTATTCTCGGAGCTACCGAAAGCATCCTACCCTATACTGAAGATTATCTTAGCGTAATTCTGCTTGGAGCTCCACTCATGACAGGCTCGCTCACTCTCAATAATCAAATGAGATATCAGGGTAACGCAGTATATTCAATGATAGCAATAGTTTCTGGCGCAATATTGAATATTGCCGTAGCCCCTATTTTCATTTTCACCCTTGGATATGGAGTGAAAGGTGCTGCTATCGCCACTGTTATTTGTCAAGCTATAAGCTTCGTCTTATTGGTTATTATGGATAGGAAGGGAAGCAATATAAAAATCGATATCAGCAAATTCCGTCCTAACAGTTTCTTCTTGAAAGAAATAGCCCGTGGTGGTTCGCCTTCAATTTGTCGCCAAGGGCTTGCCAGTGTTGCAACATTGCTTCTTAATGTGGCTGCCGGTGCATTTGGAGATTCTGCTATTGCGGCAATGACAATTGTTACCAGATTCTCTTTCTTCATATTCGCATTCTTAATCGGTTTCGGACAAGGTTACCAACCTTTCTGCGGTTTTAATTATGGAGCTAAACTTAATTCGAGAGTGATAAATGGATTCTGGTTTTGCGTGAAAGTAGGAACCATCTTCCTAACATCCTGCTCAATTCTTGCGTATATATTTGCTCCAAATATTATTCAGGCGTTCAGAAATGCTCCTGATGTTATCTCTATAGGCACAGTAGCCCTTCGTTGGCAAGCTTGTGTATGGCCCATTGTTCCAGTAGTCACGATTAGCAATATGCTTCTACAGACAATTAGAATGAGCGGGAGAGCAGTGCTTATTGCTTCTGCCCGTCAGGGGTTATTTTTCATGCCCTTGATATTTATTCTTCCGCATTTACTAGGTTTGGAGGGCGTGGAAATATGCCAGGCAGTTTCAGATTTACTATCCTTTGTTCTCACTTTGCCTATTGTGATTGTGGTACTTCACCAGCTCCAAGCTAATAAAACGCCTAATTTCACTCAATCCTCAAATGTGTAATTAGCAATAACGGTTGCTAATCTTTGCCTTTTGGGTTATCTTTGTGCTACTTTAATATTTGAATAAATGACTACCACAAAATATATTCCAATCTTACTTATTGCTTTCTTCCTAGCTCTTGGGGGATGCTCTTTTTCTTCCCATTCAGGAGAAGCTCGTGAGAGAGCCGAAAAAGCTGCAAAAGATTTTATTAAAACGGATCATACCGACACTATTGAGCTCGAAAAGAAGATTCTTGAAGCCAAATCCATTCAGGGCGAATATGCCATACTAGGCGACTCCGATGCCGTGCGTGCCTTCGATGAAGCCTTTAGGGAATATATCAAGAAGAATGACGCCGCACTTGCTGCGAGCATGTTTTAATTACAATTCATGAGATATATCTTATTACATATTATCTGGGTATTTCTTCTGATATTCTCTGTCAGCTCTTGCCAATCTAAAGAGTCACAAGAGGGTATGGAATTTGCTGCTTCGATAATGGAGCAGAACAGTTTCAATCCCACGCTTGTAAAGAAAGCTTTTTGCCGATACGACTCGATTATGAAGTCACTACCCGATACTGTGGCTCAAAATAAGTTCAGAATTGGAGCTATCAAATCGCTATCAGATACTGCTTATGATCCTTTAACCATATCAATAAGATTTATCACTTTGTCGCCAAAAGAATTTGGATATAAAATAGCGTCTGACTATGCCAATTCAGTTTCTAATGGCAACGCCTCGGCCAAGCAGTTTGGGCAGCATTTGAAGTTGATTAACAAAACGGCTCAGGCCATTGGATTATCTGCCTACATAACTGAGACCAATAAATACATACAAGAATATATAGATTCTCTTCCCTTGGTAGACCAAATGCGCATCTACGCCTCATCTACCACTCCTGAAGTGCTAGCAGCTACGCTACGCAACCTTTATAACCAGCCAAATGCTGACAAAGCAGAAATCAACCAGCAAATGGATGCTCTCCGCTCTGTATATTCTCCTTCCGACTATAATATCTTCATTAAGAATTTCAATTTAAAACAATAAATCTCCATGCTTACATTCAAGAAATATCTTTCTATAGTCAACGAGGCTATAAGTAACATAAAATATCCCCAGAATCCTGCGGGACTATATGAGCCGATTGCATATACAATGGCTCTTGGTGGAAAAAGACTTCGCCCTATACTGGCTCTAATGGCATATGAAGCTTTCAGCGGAAAAGCACTTAAAGAAGATATAATATCTCCTGCGGTGGGCATAGAGATGTTCCATAATTTCACTCTGTTGCACGACGATGTTATGGACAAGGCTCCTATACGCCGTGGAAAGCCCACAGTGCACGTCAAATGGGACGAGAGCACTGCTATCATATCTGGCGATGCAATGCTCACCATGGCCACGCAATTAGCTGCTAAGGCGCCTGCGCTATATATAGAAAAAGCCCTTGAGCTTTTCAACACCACAGCAATGGAAATTTACGAAGGACAACAATATGACATGGACTTCGAATCACGTTCCGATGTTACGGCTGATGAATACATCTCAATGATTCGTCTAAAAACGTCTGTTCTTCTTGGGTGCGGATGCAAAATGGGTGCACTCATCGCTGGAGCTTCAGAAAACAACTGTAAACTTATATATGACTTTGGCGTGAATCTCGGGCTTGCTTTCCAACTCCAAGACGATCTTCTTGATGTATATGGCGATAGCAACACTTTCGGTAAAGCCATTGGTGGTGACATCCTCAACAATAAGAAAACCTACCTACTAATCAATGCCTTGAACAAAGCAGAAGGCAAAGATGTGGCGGAGCTAGCACTATGGATCAATGCCCAAAGTCCTAATAAGGAGGTTAAAATTGCAGCAGTAACTGCCATTTACAACCGTCTTGGGATTAAAGGGCTCACAGAAAAAGCCATTTCAAATTATCTCGACAAAGCCATTGACACGCTTAATTCAATTGAGCTTAGCAAAGATGCTCATAATGCATTCCACGAATTTGTGGATATGCTCATGAATCGTACAAAATAAAATGATTGATACTCATACTCATATCTATCTTGAAGAATTTGACGAGGATCGTCGGCAAGTGATGGAACGCGCCTTTACTAATGGAGTGCATCATCTTTTATTTCCAAATGTGGATTTAACCACTATTGAGCCAATGCAGACTCTTCATAATGCTTTTCCTTCCCAATCTTCTATGGCTATGGGATTTCACCCCACTGAAGTAACTGCCGACAATTCTGCAGCGCTAAAGAGAGTAGAACCTGAATTTGCAAAGAACAAATATGTAGCTGTCGGTGAAATAGGTATTGACCTCTATTGGGACAAGACCTTCCGGACGGAACAACTCGAAGTCCTTGACACCCAACTTCATTGGGCTTCCGAAATGAATCTGCCATTTATAATTCACTGTCGTGAAGGGCTAGACGAGGTACTTGAAGTATTTGATAATTTTTCAGGTGAACTTCCAAAAGGCGTTTTTCATAGCTTCACCGGGTCTCAAGAAGAAGTTGAAAAAATACGTGCTCGAGGAGACTTCTATTTCGGTATAAATGGAATCGTGACATTCAAGAAAGCATCCATCACAGCTATCCTTCCAATTATTGGTATAGACCGGATATTGCTTGAAACAGACTCCCCGTATCTCACCCCTGTACCAAACAGGGGCAAGCGCAACGAAAGCTCCAACATCCCATATATATGCGCCTGTATTGCCTCTCACTTGGGGCTGACATCACAGGAAGTCTCTGCAATAACCGACACTAACGCTGCTAATTTATTCGGCATATAAGCTATTTTTGTAAAAATATTGCAAGCTAATTTGCGAGTAGTCGCCAACATTATTATCTTTGCAATCCCGTTACACAACGGCACAACAACCTATGGAGTGATGCTCGAGTGGTTGAAGAGGCACGCCTGGAAAGCGTGTAAACCCCTAAAGGGTTTCGCGAGTTCGAATCTCGCTTACTCCGCAAAAGATGCAGACATTAAAATCTGCATCTTTTTTTCATTATTATTGGGTAAAAAACATAATCAAATTTCTACTGCCTTTCCTCTCGCTGAATGTACACCTACGGATTATATATTTTCAACGTTTATATCTAGGCATAACAGGATATTTTATTATCTTTACAATCAATTACATATGCTTTACTAATACGTTAGCATCCTTCTTGAGCTATATCCTCAGGTTGGAAATGACACAAACTTAATATTTATGTCTGGGATTTCTTCGGCTGCGTTTGCAGACACTAAACCTCATTATGCCCTCCTCGACGGACTGCGTGGAGTAGCTGCTCTTATGGTAATATGGTATCATATCTTTGAAGGATTTGCCACAAGTCCTATCGACCAACATTTCAACCACGGATATCTAGCTGTTGATTTTTTCTTCATATTGTCTGGGTTTGTCATTGGCTATGCTTATGATGACAGATGGAAAACAATGACGCCTAAAAGCTTTTTCAAACGACGTCTCATAAGATTGCATCCAATGGTCGTACTCGGAGCCGTTCTAGGCGCAATCACATTCTGCATTCAGGGATCACAGAAATGGGACGGATCTGCAGTATCACTTTCACTGGTTATGTTAGCTTTACTTATCGGGTTGTTCCTTATACCAGCTGTTCCAGGGACTGGTCCTGAAGTGCGTGGTAATGGTGAAATGTTTCCATTAAACGGTCCTACTTGGTCCTTATTCTTCGAATATATCGGCAATATAATGTACGCACTTTTCATCCGCAAATTATCTACAAAAGTGCTATCTATATTCGTTGCAGTAGCAGCCGTTTGCTTAGCCTCATTCGCAATATTCAACTTATCCGGCGCAGGTCATCTCGGAGTTGGTTGGACTTTGTCTGATTATAATCTTCTGGGTGGATTTCTGCGCGTCACGTTCTCCTTTTCTGCAGGACTGTTGATGTCAAGAATATTCAAACCCATGAAAATCAGAGGAGCTTTTTGGATATGCAGCTTAGCCATAATTGCCCTGCTATCAATTCCTCATGTGGGCGGTGAGAATGCTTTATGGAAAAATGGCATATTCGATTCTATTTGCACCATAATAATTTTCCCATTTTTGGTTTATTTGGGAGCGTCAGGCACTACTACCGACAAAAAATCCACTTCTGTGTGTAAATTCCTAGGCGACATTTCTTACCCACTCTATGTGGTACATTATCCATTTATGTATCTTTTCTACGCATGGTTGTGGAGCGAAAGCCTCACATTTGCCCAAACATGGCCCGTGGCAGTAGGAATATTCATTGGTGATATATGCCTAGCTTATATTTGCCTGAAATTCTATGACGAACCTGTGCGCAAATGGCTCACAAAGAAATTTATCAACAAATGATATAAAATAAAGAGTGCGTCCACCCCAAGGTAAACGCACTCCATATAGTGTTTGTTTTTGAAGCCTTATTTCACTGGCTTAATGCTTATTGCATATCCGCCGCCTGCTTTTGATTGAAGTTTTAGCACTGATTTAGTAGTCACTTTTTTCTTTGTGATTATATATGCTTGAGGATTTGTCTTATAGTTAGCGTCCTTCGCATCTGCATAAATAGTTGCCTCATATTTCTTATCCTTATCTAGGAAGTCAAGCTTGATATTTGAATTGTGGTCAGACGAACCAGCCACATTTCCTACAAACCACTCATCAGAACCCTTAGCCTTACGAGCCACAGTGATATATTCCATTGGCTCTGCTTCAAGATATATCGACTTATCCCAATCAATAGCTACATCTTTGATAAATTGGAACGCATCCATAAATCTTTCATAGTTTTCAGGAAGATCTGCAGCCATTTGCAATGGGCTATACATAGTCACGTATAGTGCAAGCTGACCGCAAATGGTAGAGTTCACATGCGACTTATTCTCTGGGTTAAGCTTAGATATATTCATTTCGAATATACCAGGAGTATAATCCATAGGTCCACCTTGCAAACGAGTAAATGGAAGTATTGAAGTGTGAGTTATCTTGCTTCCGCCAAATGCTTGATATTCTGTTCCACGAGCAGATTCGTTACCAATCAAGTTGGGATATGTGCGACAAAGACCTGTAGGACGCACCGCCTCGTGGGCATTAACCATAATCTTATAGTCAGCAGCCTTTTTCAAAGCATATAGATAGTGATTGTTAGTCCATTGGCTATAGTGATGTTCTCCACGTGGAATTATATCACCCACATAGCCGCTTTTAACTGCATTGTAGCCATTATCCACCATCAACTGGTATGCTTTATCCATATGACGTTCATAATTCACTACAGAAGACGATGTTTCGTGGTGCATCATAAGTTTCACACCTTTGCTGTGAGCATATTCGTTAAGAGCCTTGAAATCGAAATCTGGATAAGGAGTAACAAAGTCAAACACGTCTTCCTTTGATTGTCCAAACCAATCTTCCCAACCTTCATTCCAACCTTCTACAAGCACTTGAGAGAAGCCATGCTTAGCAGCAAAATCTATGTAGCGGCGCACCTTTTCGTTGTTTGCGCTATGCTTGCCATTAGGTTTAACCTTAGTATAGTCAGTCTCGCCAAGTCTCACTGAATACACGTCATCAGTGTAAGCCCAAGTCCCTTTTCCTGTAATCATTTCCCACCACACACCAATATATTTCACTGGTTTAATCCATGAAGTATCTTTAAGTTTGCATGGGTCATTGAGGTTAAGGATCAAGCGAGAAGCAAGAATATCGCGAGCATCATCAGAAATCATAACAGTACGCCATGGCGACACACATGGAGTTTGGCAATATCCCTTGCGTCCAAGAGCGTCTGGAGTAAGCCATGACTCAAACACCATATTCTTATCATCAAGATTCAAGCTCATGCAAGAATAGTCCACAAGAGCAGCCTCGTGAATGTTAAGATACAATCCGTCATCAGTTTTCATCATCAATGAAGTCTGCACTCCAGTTGGAGAGAACTGAGTTTGTGAAGCATTGCTTGTGATTGCGCCCTGCATAAGGCCACGAATCTCACTAAGTTTAGACTTCGTGTAATCATATTCCTGTGTATCATAATCACCAGGAATCCAATATGCTGTATGATCACCAGTCATTGCGAACTGACTGTGCTCGTCTTTAATTACAAAGTAATTCAAATTCTTTTGTTGAGGGAACTCATAGCGAAAAGCCATTCCATCGTCGTATGCACGGAAATGGATTACAATATGGCGGTCAAACTTCGGCTGATTTATAGTAATAGCCATTTCGTTATAATGGTTGCGGATAGAATTTTCTTCACCCCATACAGGTTTCCAAGTCTCATCCTTACCCCATTTCTCTACCTTTTGGATTTCAAATCCATTATAAAGAGAAGTTTTTTCTACATCTGAGGTAGATTTCAGTTTGTCGGCATTAAATTCATTTCTGCCATTTTCGCTCCACAACTCCAGTCCCAAACGGCTCTCATTCACAGCAGGCTTACCCTTATAAGTAACAGAATACATAGGGATGCCATCTTTCATGTCAAAAGATACCACGATATTGCCATTTGGAGAGGCAACCGTTTCCTGCGCCAACATTTTCACAGGCAAGCACAACAAGGACAAGGCAGCAACAATTGATAAAATTCTTGTCTTAATCATAAGTTAATGTTTATTTATAATTGATATAATGGTTTCATCACCCTCATCAGGAAATATAACACTGCACTTTCGCGCAACACTATCCCAACTCCACGCATAATATTGCAAAGATAATACACTAATATCATGTATTTTCGTTTGCTTAACTTTTTTTACTTTGATATTGCCAATTTGAACCCTTTTTGGCATTTCTGGCATGTAAATTTCAGCAATAGCGACTCTTTTAGGTACATTATAACCTTGCGATACCCTTTTTTGAAATACTATTTTATATTCTGATTCTAAAGTCTTGCACAAGATATTTGTTTTTGCAGATTCTCCGCGTTCGTATCCCAGACTCTCTCCGTCATCTTCATAAAGAGAATATGACACGCTATCTTTTTGACTCATTGGAAAAATTTCATACTTTATAGGGCAATCCTTCTTTTCATCAGTATAATTCATGGGCTCTACTGTAGGAATTATCGAACCTTCCTTCACAAATATAGGCACAACATCTAGTGGTGCACTTACAGTTTGCCATCCATCGCCTTGATATGATGTAATCTTGTCATTATAATTTATCCAGCGCCCCTGTGGAAAATACACATTTTTAGTAACAGCTCCTTTTTTCACTACTGGGGCTACTAGAAGATTGGATCCAAACATAAATTGTGCATCTGTGGTGATTGCTTCAGCGTCCATCGGGTATTCCATAAACATGGGACGCATAATTGGTATACCTGTATCATGGGCCTCTCGCGCAGCACTATATATGTACGGCAATAATCTGTACTTCAGTTTTATGGCTTTTGTAACACACTCTTCTGCCTCGGCACCAAAAAGCCATGGCTCGCAAGCATTATTCCCTTCATGGTGGATTCTGCTTAATGCAGTAAATGCTCCCATCTGCACCCATCTCACATATAGCTCAGCCATAGCTGGATAATCTTTAATATCTCCACAATATCCTGATATATCGCAAGTATTAAATGGTATACCACCAAGACCAGCCGACAAGCATACTGGAATCTGATTTGCCATTTGGTCCCAACCTTGAAGCACGTCATCTCCATTTCCACAATCTCCTGTCCATCCAAATGTATATCTTTGTAAACCTGCGTAAGCAGCTCTGGTCATTTGAAAAACTCTTTTATCTGGATTTCTTTTCTCAAATTGCTCTTTCACCACTTTATCCCATGTCAAGCCATACACATTATGAATCTCACTATGCATTCCTATGTTATGCATCATATTAAGGCGATCAACACTTTCTTCATTACTCCATGCTGGCTCTCCCATATCCGTCCAGAATCCACGCACTCCATCATCAATACATTTTTGTTGATAAGCCCCCCACCAGTCCGACACCTCTGGCAAAGTAAAATCAACCACGCCGCAATCGCCACCCCAAGGCCATGGCATATTATAAGACTTCCCGGTACGGATATCTTTCACAAAATAGCCCATGCTATCTGCTTCTTGCCACTGTTTCTTATTAGCTTGTGAAATTACTGGATCCTGCGATACTATCACCTTAAACCCCTTTGACTTCAAGTCTGAAAGCATCTTTCGTGGATTTGTATAGTTACCTTTCCGCCATGAAAAATCTTGTAAATATTCTGTCCATCCAATATCTTGGTATATAATATCACATGGTATACCTCGCTTACGATAGCCATCTGCTATCTCATATGTAAGATCCTCATTTGTGAGCAAGCCTCGGCTCTGAGCAAACCCCATTGCCCATCTTGGTGGCATAATAGGATTGCCAGTAAGCGAAATATATTGAGTCAAGACATCTTTATAGTCCTTTCCATATATAAAATAATAAATCATATCTCCATCTGGGACCTCGAAACTATATGAATCTCGTTTCTCATTACCAAAATTAAACTCCGTCATATAAGTATTATCTAGGAACACTCCATAATGATAGTTACTCATAAAGAATGGAATACTCTTATACAAAGGGTCTTCCATCGTGTTGTAACAAGGCTTGTCACTATTCCACATCTTATAAAACTCTCCTCGGCGATCCATTTCCCCCGTCTTCTCACCAAGTCCAAAAAAATGTTCGTCCCTTCGGAGCATCTTATATTCCACCTTCTTAGTCCCTTCTATTGTTCTCCCCCCTATTGGAGCATCGCCAAACACAAGTTTTTGATATTTATCAAAAATCTGTAAACTGAAAGGTGACTTATTTATACGAATCCGCAACTTAGTAGTAAATATCTCATAGCAAGCAGCTTGCTCCTCAATATTAAGTTTACCTATATTTTCAGGTGTATCATTCACTACTGCAAAAGAAGGCTGTTTCCTTACGAACTTTCCATCAGGAGAGTTCCAGACTTTAACTATTGACTGGCTACATAGTTTCATCCTCAGTGCTGTCCCATTATCAAGACTGAATGTGATTTCTGAACCTTGTATATTATATGATTTGCAATCTTGAGCATGCACGGTAGGGAAGCTAAATAAAACTAATAATAGCATCCTAAATAGTCTCTCTATATATTTCATGTGATGATTTTTTATTCTATTACCAACATAGTCCAATACATCAACTTAGGAATTGTAATTGTCACATCATTCCCGCTTTGAGTAAAAGCCAGTTGTTGTGGCACTCCACCATGTTGTTCTGGTGATGCTACCCACACTTTTGATACTTTATTTGAATAGCCTATCTTTATTTTCATCGAGGTAATTGTGGATGATTCTGGCATGCTTCCATCCGCATCACGCCAACTCAAGCTATTGGCGCGCATAAAGTTTAACAAATGTACTATCTGACATGTGCCTTTAATCTTTGAATAAGTAGTGATTGTGCCTATTTGGGGCCCATTGCTCGCTGTCCACGCATTCAATTTCTGAGCTGTTAGACAATTTATAACCGGAACATTTTCATTAGCGTCTCCCCTCAATAGATTTTCATATGCCGTAATAAAATCATAGTACCAAACCATAAATTTCTGCAAAGTAGAATTCATCTTCAAATTATCATTTGCAAAATATTCATTGCATAACATATGATCTCCACCAAGCTCTAAATGAGCACCTCCTAAAGCATGGATTACAGCATCCGTTAGGATTACACCAGCATTGTTGAAAGTTCCAATTGAACTTGACCTATCATAGTTCATATATGCTGCAAAGACTGTATTCAGGGTGTTATTGCTATATTTATTGTTAGCCAATATAGTTGACCTCAAATCCACAAATTTATCTTCGTTTCCCCACATCTCGTTATAACAAAAATCAACGTTCCCTGTTGATGCGATATTTTGTGCCCCATAGGCAGAAACTGCATTCATAATCAAACGTTTAGTTGGCCGAGCTGCTTTCATTGCATTAATAAATGATGCAAATCCATTCAACATATCCACTTTGCTGCCGCTATAGGTATATCTTGTCCCTCTATTTCCTAGTTGGTCTATTTGATACCCATCAAAGTCCAGAGCAGAATATACATCATTATTTCGCGCAATCAGATAACTTTGCCAATCTTTATTTGATGGATCCAATATTGAGATATCGCTCTTCCATGAGGATGGAAGCTGATGATAGTCCTTTTGTGTGTGCGACATATCTTTATATATATACCATTCCGATTTTACACCATCCGTCGCGGCTCCATCATCATCAAGTGCTCCATAACATAAATTATAGAAAATTGCTTTCATTCCTAAATCATGCTGAGCCTTGATATAGCTTTTTATAACACTTGTATAGATGGTTCGGTTAGCTATATCTTTATAGCTTTCAAGTAGATTTGACGGTAGCCCTCCAAGCGGCCAATGATGCTTGTAATGCCAATCCTGAAACTGCACTCCGTTAATATGGTAACGGGCTAGTTGTTTCATTTCTGCCTGAATCACGGCATCTGTTTTATCACTACCATATGAAGAAATAAAACCATAGCGTGGGTATTTAGCCCAGTCACTCGAAACGTCCACCCCTATTGTTCCCAATATTACTTCCTCTGTGGCACTCTTCTTTTGATATATATCCACTAGATAACCTGTAAAATCTGCCGTAGGAGGAGTCCATACCCAACTCTTTGTGGTTAATGCCTCTTCCAAGATAACTTTTGCTAAATTCCTATATCTAACAAAGGCATTAGATGGCAAGTTATCTATGGTAAACTTCACGGACTGCCCTGGTTTATAACAAGCCATATCTGTACTGATATTAACCGACAATGTCGAAGTAACGGTTATTGCCGCTCCACTCACTTCTGACGGTATAGTAGGATTTACTTGTGGTTCTTCACCTCCGTTACCTCCGCATGAGCATAATCCTAAGGTACATCCTATCAGTACTTTTAATAAATTATTCATAATTATATTTTTTAGCAAGTGACCGTATTATCCAAAAATGGATAATACAGTCACAATTACCGACATTATATTAATGCTTAAGGATAGATATTTTCTCCGTCAATTGGTTCACCGTAATCGTATAATTTCCTTCCTGTGAAATTACCCACTTCATATCAATATCATTAATTCCTAAGCCAGGATAAAGTGCCTTCAAGCCATCATCACTTTTATCAATAAACAACATTTGCTCTTCCGTTCCAGTAGGAGCTTTATTCTTTGATGTAGGCATAAACCATGCACCCATCCAGTCATTCTTCTTATCGCATGAAATTTTCATTTCTCCTTCAAGAAGTTTACCTGTCCAAGATAATTCGTATGCATTCACCGCTGTCATTGCTGTTGCTTTTCCTAAGTCCCAGCCATTGGGTGTCGCACTTCCCACAAGATATAATCCTGGATATGGTATAAATGGTTTCATTATCATCTTTTCAGAACCCTTTGTCAGATCAAGAGCTATCTTATACGCTTTACCACAATCTGCTTGAGGCAAAAACCATTTATTATCTGCGCCATCGTAAACAACACCTGTGCTTGTATAAGGTGAACTTGGTGCAGTAGCATATAGCATTTCTTTCCAGTCCTTTACTGTCCCAAATTTAAATTCTCCTCCACCATTCCAATTCAGTACAGCTCCATAGTGCCATAAGTTACTTCTCAGGACGTCCTTAGTCATTTCCGCAAAGCTCCAATTTGTAAATGAGCCCACAAAATACACCATGTCAAACCTCTCTGTGTTTGCGGTTGATGTCTGAATGCTAATAGTCATATTAAGCAAATCTATTTTTAAATCATATACGCCATCTTCTGGAACTGAGAATGTAGCATCAGGATCATCAAATGTATTACGCATAATAAGGCCCTTCCCTGTTGCATCATTTTCATTTCTGTTATATGAAGGAACAAAATTTCCTCTCGTTGTTATAAACTTAAATCCTCCATTTGCCTTTAATCGCCCAGTCCATGTAAAGACTCCTACATCACTTTTCACTAATTCTGATGGGTTATCTACACTCCAACCTGTTGGAGTTGCATCACCAATAATATAAAGCGTACTCGTTACTGGCTTATATGTCTTAATCTTAATGGACGTCTCTGAAACCTGTACCTTATCTTCATATCCCATTACTTTAGCTGTGAGTCTAACTGCCATAGTCACTTCTGTGTCATACGCCACTCCAAGTCCTGTTACAAGCAATTGGTTCAGCGCATCAACTGACGTTGACCATGAATATTTGTTAGTCCCATTATAAAGCACTACTGGATTAGAATAATTCGTTCCATCAAGAGAGGCTTCGAGTGTATAGTCCAATTTATTACCGGTTCCATAATTAGTACCAGTTGTCCAAGACAACTCAAGCCCAGTTGAACTATGGTCCTTTTCTAATAGGACTAAGTCGCTTGCCGAAGATGTCAATTTCAATTCGGCGTTTCCCTTGTCTGTCTCCATAAAATTATCTACACATGAGTTCAAGAATACTCCTGTAAGCAATAAGAGACATATTATATAAAAATATTTCTTCATTTTTTCTTTGTCAATTTTGATATTAATATCCAGGATTCTGCACCATTAACGGATTTGAGTCCATCTCTGTCTGTGGAATTGGGAACAATAAATGTTCCTTGCTTATGTTATTATGGCCTATCGACTTTAAGAAATTAATAGCGTAATTACCATTATCGAGTCTTATCAAGTCAAACCAGCGATGTCCCTCAAATGCCAACTCTATTCTCCTTTCATGGATAATTTTTTCGCGTAAATCGGCTTGACTTATTGTTGAAGATACGCCCAAAAGACCTGCACGAGTTCTAACTATATTCAATGGATCCACTGCTAATGATGTGCTTCCAACCTCATTAAGGGCTTCTGCTTTCATCAATAACACATCAGCAAATCTATATATCACAAAATTCTGCGGATTAGTATTATATTCTGGCGAGATTGACTTTGAAACTAAGAATTTTCGCACATTGTATCCCGTCGTTGACCAAGACTTTTTATAGTCAATTCCATCAAATTTAGGACACCCGTCATATAATACCGTAATATCTTTACGTTTGTCTCCTTTTTCATATTGATCCATGAATTCTTGAGTTGGAAGATTCCAGCCGTAACTACCTGCTACCATATTAGAATTTCTTGGACCCATAAAGGTTGACAACCATGAGCTTTGGACATCACCACCCCAGAAATCATACTCAGTACTCCCTGAGAACTGCACTTCAAATATTGATTCTGGGCCATTATCGTGAATTGCATCAAAATTACGCTGGTAATCACAAGTTGTCAAGTCATATCCAAGGGCTTCAACTTGATTACACAAGTTAATCACTTCATTGTAATAGTCCTTATGGTTTGGCGCAAGTGTTAGATACACATCCGCTAACATTGTTAATGCTGCATCCTTTGTCACTCTACCTAAATCCTTTGTGCCATATTCATTCTTAGCCGGGAGTAAATTTACGGCCTCTTTACAGTCTGAGATAATCTGAGCATAAACCTCATCCAATGTATTGCGAGCTATTGCTGTTGATTGCCCAGGTTCATATGGCTCAAGACGCAATGGCACTCCGCCAAATAATCTTGCCAACACAAAATAATAGTGCGCTCTCAAGAAATAAGCTTCACCCATACACCGTTTCTTTACATTTTCTGATATTGATGCGCCCGGTAAATTCTTTAGGACGATGTTGCATCTGCCGATTCCCACCCATGGAGAACGCCACATATATAGAGCCATACCATTGTCGCTGTTAGCAATGAAATTTGAAGCCTGAATTGTTTCCAGTCCATCTGTTCCACCACCTGCACCTACAATACTATTGCCTGCCACGATATCGAGGCCCCATATACGCATATTGTACATATTTGAAGATTGCAATGTCTTATAGCAAGCATTTGTTAAAGCCATGGCCATACTGTCCGTTACTGCCGATTCTGGATCTACAGCATAAGAAGGATACTTGTCGAGAAAATCGCTGCATGAAGCAAGTAAGAGCAGTGTGGCAGCTAGAAGTATATTAAATATCTTTTTCATTATATTTTCCTATTAAAAATTTAAGTTTAATCCTACACTATAAGTTCTAGAAATTGGGAAACGGTTACTATCTATTCCGTTGATAGCGACCTCTGGATCAAAGCCTGAATAGTTGGTAAAAGTTGCAACGTTGGCACACGACACATACACCTTTGCACTATTTATTTTAGCCTTTTCAATAATGCTCCTCGGTAAATTATATGATAGTGTAATATTCTTTATTCTTAAGTATGAGCCATCTTCTACAAATCTATCAGAAACTCGTGTATTTCCATTTGGATCGCCCCACACTGCACGTGGCATAGAATTACTCGTACCTTCACCATTCCAGCGATTAAGCACCGATGTCGTTTGGTTATAGGCTGCTGCCATTCCTTCATTATCAATATTATTGGCATTATATATATCATTGCCTGCTACGCCTTGTAGGAATATTGATAATTCCAAACCTTTATATCCAAATGTATTATTCATTGAAAAGAACCAATTTGGATTAGGATTTCCTATGACTGTTCGGTCTGCATCTGTAATCCGACCGTCATTATTCAAGTCTTTAAAACGAATATCTCCTACCTCTGCGCCCGACTGCGTTGCATGTAAATTAACTTCCTCTTGATTCTGGAATATTCCGTCGGTCACATATCCATAGAATACATTGATTGGATATCCTGCGTTAAGCATTGTCAGGTAAGAGTTATTATATTGATTAATATACATCGGAGTATCACTGTTTAAGTCTTTTATCTTATTCTTGTTGTAAGTTGCACTAACCGAAGTCTCCCATGTTAAATCGCCCTTTAAATTCACAGTATTCAAACTCATCTCAACGCCTTTGTTGCTTACTTTCCCTGCGTTTGTATAAGTTTGAGTTGTATCCTCAAATCCTGATGTAATAGGTATTGACGCTTTAACTAGCATATCATATGTATTTTTCCAATATGCATCAACTGAGAAATTCAAACGCGTATCAAACATTGATAAATCAATACCTATATTTGTTTGGCGCACTTCTTCCCAATGTATATTTGGGTTCGACAATGTAGTAGACACCAATGCTGTATTGTTTTCTCCGTTGAAAGGATATACACTTGTATTGTATGTAGCAACAAATCCATAGTTTCCTATATTTTGATTACCTGTAACTCCATACCCAGCGCGTATCTTCAAATCATTAATATGCCATTCGTTTCCTTTAAAGAAATTCTCTTCCGACAATCTCCATGCTCCAGACACGGATGGAAATGTTCCCCAACGATTATTCTTTCCAAATCTTGAAGAGCCATCACGACGCACTGTTGCTGTCAATAAATACTTATTATCGTATGAGTAATTTGCGCGTGCCATAAAGGATAATAAAGACCATTGATTTTGACTGCCTCCAATTGAATACATTTTTTCACCATTATCCATTTCTATCACATTGTCAAACATGAAAATGTTTTTCTGCGCATTAAGATAGTCAAAAGTACACCATTGAGCTGACGATCCTGCCATTACATCTAGATGATGCTTATCAGTAAAATTATAGTCAAATGTGAAATAATTATCCCATAAATATGTGAATGACTTGTTATCACTCTTATATCTCGATGATTGCTCTACTGGGCTAGGCTTCCAATTATATGCTGGTGTAAAGTTGTCTATAAACCAGAATTTTGCATCGTAACCAAACGTGCTTTTGAATTTTAGCCAGTTTGTAAATTTCAGTTCTCCTGATATATTTGCCAATAAGTTATAACCATTAGTTTTGTTTCTATTGGCATTAATAACTCCTATTGGATTACGCTCTGAACCATACCAATATGAGTTCCCCTCTGGGCCGCTCCAGGTTCCATCAGCATTCTGAATAGATTGTGTTGGTAGGGCTCTCATTGCTGAGCCTATGCTGTAATCTCCGTGATTCTTTTCGTCAGCACTAAAATTAATACTTGTAATAAATTTTATCCAATCCTTTACCTGAACGTCATTATTCACTTTGAAATTAAATCTGCGGTATTTCACACTCTCAATAATCCCTGTTTGGTCAATAAGTCCCCCAGATACATAGTATTGACTCTTTTCTGAACCACCCGAATAACTCACCGTATAAACCTGCTTTAGACCTGTTCGAAGCATAGCTCCTAACCAATCAGTACTATTAGTAAGTGAACTTGGGTCTATCCATGCTGGATTAGTTGTATAGCCGGCATTTGATAACATCTCATTATTCAACTGAGCGTATTGCTGAGCATTAAGCATTTCAGGAACGTTAGTAGCATTCTGGAATCCTACATTTGCACTTACACTTAATTTACCGTCACCATTTGTACCACGACGCGTTGTCACCATTACAACTCCGTTTGCTCCACGAGACCCATATATAGCAGTCGCTGAAGCATCTTTCAATACATCCACACGGTCAACATCTGCCATATTAATCGATGATAATCCTAGGTCGGTAGGTATTCCGTCAATCACTATCAATGGATCACTATCATTTATAGTGCCTAAGCCACGAATTTTTATTGTCACATTAGAACCTGGCGTACCAGCATCTACTACTTGAACTCCAGATAAACGTCCTTGAAGAGCTTTTCCTATATCTGATACCGGAGTTGATTCAAGACTTTTACTTCCCAACGATGCAACTGATCCAGTCAAATCCTTCTTCTTCATAGTTCCATAGCCCACCACTATTACTTCATTTAATAGTTTTGCATCTTCTTTTAGAATGATATTTAAATCTTGCTGCCCAGAGAAATTAACCTTCTTTGCTTCAAAACCAAGTGCCGAAACTATTATCAGCCCCTTTGGTTTAAGAACCTTGATACTGAAATTTCCCTCTATATCTGTCGAAGTACCGTTTGAGGTGCCATTTTCTATAATAGTGGCACCGATAATCGGCTCTCCATTCGCATCCTTGACATTCCCTTTAACATAGCTTTCTTGTGCCCAAGCAGCGACACTGCAGAAGAGCATAAATACCACTATTAAAAGACGATGCATGATTCTTTTTTGGATTAGCATTTTGTACATAAATTGATAAATAAGTTTTTATTAGGATAATATTTAGTTCATTTCTCACAATGTAATTTTCTTAACTTTTACTCCATCTACAGTATTTGCTACCACTACATAAAGTCCATGCGGTAAGTTGCTTGCAATCGCATCATTAACATTCTCATTTGATTGCATCCGAATACCATATGCATTATATACGTAGACAGATTTAACCAATCCCATACCTTCAACCACGATTGAACCATCTCGTACATAAATTTTTGTATCTGCTACATTCTCATTTATTCCTGTTGCTACCGAGTAGCTAGCTGCTATGGTTTCCTTAAATAAATCTATGGTAATGGTATAATTTCCATCATTTGCTATTTTCCATTTATAATCAGAAGTTGGATTTACCGCCAAATATTTAGCTTCAAGGATATTTTGGTCGCCAATATATGGATGTAGGCTATTACCAGTAAAATTCCGCTGTCCTAAAAACTTAAAATCCTTTGAGCCATCAGCATTTGCGGCCAAATTGCCACTCCAAGTATAAATATTCTTATTTACTACATCCTGAGTTAGTTGGGGCGCGTCATCTATGCTCCATCCGCTTGACAATGCCGCACCAATAATATAGATATTATCCCATGGCGTGAATTGTTCTCCATTTAACGTGTTGTTTATGGCATCCACCGTGAGCTTGTAATTATCAGCTACATCATTCACTGCCCAGCCTGTCGCATTTGAGTCTGTGGTATATTGAATAGCCATTCCACTTCCTATGACTGAGCCTGTAATGCTTGGAACAATATATCTTGTCTCATTTGTTGGAGTTGCAGTGGTCATAAATTTTACTTCTCCAGGGTTTAAGCTCCCCAAATATTTAAATAGACTTGGATAGTTTTCTAATTTTTGTATTCCACTAGGTACAGCACTTCCTGTTATCCATAAATCTGTAGGTATTTCTGATGCTATTGACTCTACAATCATTGTCAATTTTTTCAAATCTACAGTGACTTTATATGTATTAGCAGTTGACATTATAAATTTATTATCAACTGAACTATTATAGACTATAGGATAAGATGTGCCTATTGTTACCGCAAGGTCTGATTTTTCAGCAAAAAAGAAATTGTCGGTGTTCCACGAACTTTTCTTATTAATAAATTTGAATGTGCCAGCTTTTAGAACACCTATCCATGTAAATACGGCATCGGAACCATTCACTAATGTCATCGGTGTTGGATTATCTGCGCTCCATCCATTAGGTGTAGCATCACCTATAAGATATACCTGCGTATAATCCACTGCGGCATGCATCCCGACTAAGCTGCATAGCACAGCTACTAATGTTAAGTAAATTTTCTTCATTGTAATCTATATACTTTTAAGGTAAATTTGTTATTTGGTTCAAGTTAGGTTATTGCAAATAATAAGCTAAACGCTATCATCTCCCTCTTTTTACTTAAAGCAAAGATAAATTATGAACAGGCTGTTTTTACATGCGCATTTCTAAAATATAGTGATTTCTGGGCCATCACACCACACTACTACCTAACTATCAGTAAATTAACCCCAATGTGCAATCTCATAAAAGTAGTAGAATTATAGCCTTTTATGTCAAATCAAATACAATTAAGTGCCTATTTTTCCCACATTTTTAATTATACAACAACAATATATAAAACAAAAACTGAGTAATGACACATTGAAATATCATTACTATGCAGAGTCTTTTCTAAAAGGTGTTACTCATAGTTATTTTCCAGTCTTATTACTTAAGACTTATTTTTAGTAGCATATAATCCTACAATTTCCATTGACGTTATTTTAAATATTGATCCATTGAAAAATCGGACACTCTTGTTATTCCATCCAATGATAGGAAATTTTTGCTTTAAGCAATATTAGCTTATCGCAATTAGCAAATGGAGCATATATATAAAAGTAGTGGCCTTCTTTCTTATAAGAACAGCCACTACTATATAAATCCTAATTAAAAACCACTTGTATTATTTCTCGATTTTCCCTATCTGCATCACCTTATCTTCAAATTCATCGCGTTCTCCAATCGCTTTATTTCTTATTCGAGTACGGTAATTATAGATAGTTGTAACCGAGTAACGAAGGAATTGTGCAATCTTTACACTGTCAGTGATACCTAACCTTATCAAAGCATATATTCTAAGCTCCGTATTTAATTCTCCAATCATCTTTGGGTAAATGCACCCATTTTCGTTTATCAATGCATTGAAATGCTCTACGAAATTTGGGAAAAGTCTAAGAAAAGTGTCATCAAAGTTATGATAGAAATCCTTCAATTCATCATCTATTACCTTTGTCGATTTAACTGTTTCAACTAACTTTTCCATATTTTTACTTGCCACAATCTTATAGAGCGATTTCCTATACAACTCAAGTTTCTCAATATATGTAGAACATTGGCCCATATATCTACCGATATATTCTTCTTTAATTATACTTGTCTCTTGAAGTTTTTCGTTAGTGTCGAGAAGTTTGGTATTGGTATCATTGAGTTCTACATTCACGCCAATAAGTTTCTCATTAAGTTCACTAAGTTCATTATTAGCCTGATGGAGGTTTTTCCTTGCGATAGCAAGTTTCTTCATCTGCTTATATACCACTATAACTGCTATTATCAAAATTAATGACAGAAAGCTAATGCCGATTAGAGTCATAAGTATCTGACGCTTCTGAGCCTGATTCTTAGCATTATATGCATCATCAATAATCGGGAAAACAGTGCTAATCTGCACGGTCCTCAACCGTGCATTACAATCTTTAGCATCTTCCATCGAACATTTCAAATATTTATAAGCTCTGTCAATATCACCTTCTTTATAAAGAACCATCGCAAGTTCCCTTAATGACACATATTCTTTTACTGCCGACTGCAAATCTGATATTGAAGATATTGCCAAATACCTTATTTGCTTATCTTTATCTCCTTTTGCCTCATAAAGTACTGAATATGAAAATGCAAAGAATGCTATATTATGGTCACCAGGCTTAAGCTCCTTCATTTTCTTATCCATCAATTTCAACGCAGCATCATAATTTTTCTCATAGATATATTTATCAGAGAGAATAACAAAGTGCTCTATCTGATTTTTTGGTATTACTTCTAATAGCCTATTTCTATAATGATCTACAATCTTCCTATACTTTATCTTCTTGTCTTTGTCTATAGAATAGCCCTCCATAAGACCATAAGTATTCTTAAGAACGTGACAAAAATAAGGTTTAAGATATGTAGGGACAGATTCTTCTCTTATTTGGGAAATTTCCTCCAGTGCTTCTTTAAACATTCCAATTAGGCTGTAAATATCAGCCATATTTAAATGCGAATCGCACAACAATGTGTCATTTTTCAGCGATTCTGCTATCATTAATTTCAATTGAGCATAGCGGAATGCTGAATCTGCATTGTAATTCCTATATTCGTCTAAAAGACGTCCATAAAAGTGATATTTCTGTCTCTTATCTTGTGACAACGCACACAAGTTTTTATAATTCTTTATTCTTCCCTCACGTATTTGGGCAAATTGTGCGCGCTTGTCAATTGTAGCGTCAAGTTCGCTAAGGAGCTCTTTCGTACTCTTTTCTGCTGAAATCAGATTGGGCACAAAAGCCATAAATGATATTAAGGTTACCAATAATACTCTCATAATCAACATCTATTCTTCCTTTTGCAAGTTAGGAATATTTAGCAAATTATCACGCCCAATTTTCAAAAGAAATTCACATATTAAAAATGATTTTATTCTTTTTTGAAGAAGTCTTTTACGGCTTTTGCTGCGTTCTTAGTCTCTTTCTTTGCGTTCACGATGGCTTGTTTGCCGTCTTTTCTAAAACGCTCAGTTGATTTATCCACGCTGCGGCCCATTGAATCAATCCCTTCTTTTGTCTGTTTAACTATCTTGTGGAATGTTATTTTGGAGGTATCAACCTTTGCCGTGTCGCATTTTGGTTTCACAGCGGTGGCAGTCTTACCTTTTGTCTCGGCCATAGCACATGTTAATGCAAAGCCCACAAATAGCACTAATAAAAATCGTCCTCTTTTCATAATCAACATTTTTTATTAAACTGTAGATATCACTGTTTATCTCTGGTGACTACTATAAGCACCGCAACAAATATAAGAATAATTCCTATTGTTATAGCCAAGTTGAGCGATTCCGAGAATAAAATAATGCACAATATCACTGCTGTGGCAGGTTCCACTGCCCCAAGAATAGCTGCTAAAGTAGAGCCCACGTGCTTGATTGAATACACCAACAGGAAATTTGCCATTACGGTGGCGATAAAGGCTATTCCAAGGAAATTGCCCCACAGATATGTGCTAGACACTACTACCAATTCGCCCATAAGCAGGCTTACTATTGCGAATATTATCGTGCTGAAAGTCAGCATCCAAAATGTAAGCAACAGGGATGGCAATTCTCGTGATTTGGTCTTGTTCACTCCCACCATGTATGATGCACAAGCTAATCCTGAGCTCACCACAATCACCACTCCAAGCGCACGGTTGGCACCTGGAACGAAAGCGACATTTCCGCCCAGCACGCCCAAGCAGTATATACCACCTATTGCCACCAAAATAGCTATTATTGAAGATATCTTTATTCGCTCATGGAAGAAGAGCAGCAATAGCACCATAACAAATACTGGGTAAGTGAAGTGAAGGACACCTGTTACACCGCCCGACATATACTTATATCCAAGCACAAGAAAACCTCCTGATATGCAATAGAATACAGCAAGCAGAATCATTGACGGGATACATTTCTTCGGTAATACGAGTGAACGTCCCTGGGCTATTAATATTAAAGCTATTATCACACTGGCTACCCCAAACCTGTAAAACAAAAGGCATGCTGGAGATAGGCCTATTCCGAGCACAGGTTTACTAAATGCTGGAATAAAACCAAAGGCTGCCGCTCCGAATATCCCTGCTAGAATACCTTTCATTCTATAGGATTTCGGTGCGACTTTATTTTTTATGTTCATTGTTTTTTATAGTTGCGATTCCTCTATCTCCTCAGTCGTCTTTTCTATTGTTGTATCGTCAGCCTCTTTATCCGAATTCATAATGAAAATTGAAAAATTCACACTGCCATACACACGTTTCTGGTCGAAATGCGGTAGATTGGAAAAATCATATTTTTTTGAATGCTCGATGATTATAATCGTATCATCTTTAAGCATCTTTGAATTTAAAATCAGTTCTGGTATCTCCCCGAAGTTGGGAAGGTCATATGGAGGATCAGCAAAAATCAAATCAAATTTCTGCGTGGTATTTTCAATGAATCTGAAAGCATCACCTTTAATCACATTCAGCGTATTAGCATTTAGTTGCTGCTTCACCTCACGGATGAAATTATACTGAGTGCTCGATTTTTCTACAGCTGTCACTGCTGCACATTCTCGTGAAAGGAACTCAAAACTTATAGCTCCAGTACCTGCGAATAGGTCGAGTGCCGTCAGACCTTCAAAATCAACAAAATTTTCTAGCACGTTGAATATATTTTCACGTGCGAAATCGGTAGTTGGCCTCGCCGATATATTGCTGGGCACTGAAAAACGTCGGCGCCCATATTTCCCTCGTATTATTCGCATATTGATTGTAGTATTAAGTCAAAAGGTGCCTTTATCGCATCGTCACCCAGTTTCATTGCTGCTGCCGGGAAAATCACCGGCATCACATAATTAACATATTTACGGAGAAGTGGTTTAAGTGAATCCCTAGTAGTCTTAGAGCCAGCTAGCTGCACCTCATCCACCATTGGATCAAGCTTATAGCTCTGCCATGCACTCATAGCAAAGTATAAGGCATCTTGTGGCGAATGAAACTTAAATGTGTTAGCCATTAGGAATTTCCCATGACGGAAAATACACAATTCCATATTATCGCCATCAAAATATAAATACATCTTATTTATTCCCGACTGCTCACTCTTAGCCTTGAAATATGCTGCGAGTGGCACCAAATGATGCATTACTGGAGGGTTATTGAATGTGCGGCGTAGAAATAATTTCACGCCTTTTGGCATTCCAAACACTATAGTAGGCCCTCCGGCAAGCAAATCACATAAGCATACATCGCAGTCAGTGTCTGAATATATCTTTGTGAAAATTTCTTCCAAATGCTCAGTTACATCCTCCGACGATTGGACGAGTTTCTGCGGCACAATAACAAATTGGTCAGAACACACCGTTATCTTCACCGAGTTATAGTCAAGCAAAAGCATCGGATTGTCATAAACCGCATTTTCAAGAGCACGCAAATAATTAGCTCCGGTTTTGTCGAGAGGTATGCGGCGTGAGATTATGGAATTATCGACGTGACTACTGTAAACCATAAACGTTACAGAATCATCATCGAGCCTGAGCATCAGGTTCCATAGTTCTGGACGCTGAATCTCAATGTCGGACGTTATATTTGACAGATTACTCATCTAAATGCACATTTTCACTAAATTACTGCAAATGTAATAAAAAAGCACTTCAAAGACAAAAAGCAAATAAATATCATATAAGCTATGGCAATTAGGACACAATGACATCAATATGCATAATTATTGAGGACATAATTAAGTTAAAAGAATAGCAAAAAGCTAAAAAATGTAGTGAATGATTGTAAAAATTGGCTAAATAATCATTGTTCTCTTTCATTTCTCAATTATAAATTAGTAAATTCGCAAAATACATTGCTTCATTACACCTAAAATAAATTGCTTATTAATGAAACCTATAACTAATATACTCCTTATAGCTGCTATCGTGTGCTACGTTTTTCTTCCATTTTACAACGTTTCATTCGAAGGAGACTGGACAGGATTCCGATATATAACTGAAATCATAAGTAATCCACCTTTTAGTTGGAAGACGTTATTCTGCTTGGCGCCATTCCTCGCTTGTTTTGGAGCCATTGCTCTTAATTGCATGAAAAACAGATTCTGGGGACTTGTGGTGAGCATTTGCATTGCTTTTGGTCTTTACTTCTACATTGTGGCTCGCGACTTTACGCAAATGGCTAACCCTGAATTTTTCCACATCACAGGACTAGGATTCGGATTCAATATAGGTTACGGACTAATGGTTGCGGCTCTCGTCTCTGCACTTGTATCCGTATTACCTTTTTCATTCAACAAACTTCATGAGACACTTGGCAAGAAATGCCATAAACCCGCTGATACCACACAAACTGCAATCCCTGAAGAAGAGAAATAAACACTCATTTCACATAATTTCAGCTCTGTAAGGACGCCTTTAGCAAAGACGTTCTAATGGTCTATCTTTGTTCCATTCATGAAACAATTTCCAATTGATTATCTGCGTTTACAAAATAGTCGGTATAAATTAGGATTTTAATGGAATCAATTAATCCCAGGAATGAATGTGTTGTAAAACCAAAAAGATGAAAATGCCCAAGCATACCTTTGGTGCGAGGAATGTAAAAAAGCAAAATAGAGCAAAGCTGAACATGATAATTCAACTTTGCTCTATTATTGAGAGGGTTAATGCTTAGTATAATATAAATTTTATCTTAATCTTCAAAGGCGGTTGGGATGCATCTTTACTGGTTAACATTCCTTGTAAATTTCCTTCAATACCAGGCCATCTATGCCCAGTAAAATCCAATTTATAGTCATAGTCTTTTGTTGAATTTTTGAACTCATTATCAGTAGTCATCATAAACGTTCTCCATATAACATCTATGGGTGCGGAAAGTGTAGGATGGAATATAGATGTCGTATTATTCTTCAAATCCTTGACAGTAGCGTAGCAAGTGCTTCGGGTCTTAATTGGGTCTTCTTCGTTTGGGGAATGTATAACTTCGTTGGCCTTCTTCACATCATCAATATGAAGATACAGAGTGATGCAAGTGTCTTTTGTCTCGATCAACTTCACTTCCCAATCAAACCATGCTGGAATATCAATTTGGTTTCCAGAACTGAACTCATAATCAGACTTATCAATCAATATATTAGCATTAATATCGCTTATTGCAATATTATGATTATTCAGTTCCCCTTGTACGAAATTTTGGTGTAAAATGGCTCCTCCCGTATTATCGTCTTTACTACACGAAATCAATAAGATTGTAGCCATAATTAGTAGACCAAACTTTTTAAATATAAACATTATTGCTATAAAAATTAGTTGTTATATAAAAATACGATTCCAAAGATATACAAGAATCTCAATACTACAAATATCAATATGTTTCCTGGGAATCTGTTGCGAATCCAATTTTTGATTATGTCAGCGGCTCTGCCTTCTCCATCTTTACAAGGAAGTCCTCCCTACCTCGGCTCTTGTCAAAGAAACCAAAGTCAACATATATATTTTTGCCTCCACAAAAGATAAGTCGCGAATAACACTGATACTTGGGACTGCAGATCTCAGCTCATCGTACTTATTATTTATGGTTAAACTCCACACTATTATTTATCTCGTTCGAATAAATTAGTAACTTTACGAAAGTTTATCCAAAAAAAGATTATATGTCTGAAGGAGCAAGCGGAAAAGTGCGGAAATTTGGTGAGCAGGCGCTGGCCATCCTCCCCTACGAACCTAATGCAAACCAAATGGGAGTTTTAGCTGCCATGTGTGATTTCTGCATTGAGCCAGTGGACAATTCTGTTCTTTTGCTTCATGGATATGCGGGCACAGGTAAGACTTCACTCACAGGAGCTTTAGTTAAAGCACTGACGGAACGTGGAATTAAGACCATATTGTTAGCTCCTACAGGACGTGCTGCTAAAGTTTTCGCTGAATATTCAGGACATCCGGCATACACCATCCACCGCAAGATATATCGTCAACGAAGTTATTCTCCAGACTATGGAGGATTTGACCTCGCAGAAAATAAACACACCAACACTTTTTTCATAGTCGACGAGGCGTCAATGATTCCAAACTCATCCACCGAAGGTGCCACTTTTGGATCGGGAAGGCTTTTAGACGACCTCACGCACTACGTTTATAATGGTTCTGGATGTCATCTCATACTCCTTGGGGACAACGCTCAGCTACCTCCAGTGGGCTTCACTGATAGTCCCGCATTAAGCGAAGAATTGCTCAGCGGATATGGATTAAAGGTGCGAAATTTATATCTCACCACCATTGCACGCCAAGCTGAAGAGTCTGGAATATTGCATAATGCCACTATCCTGCGCAACAATATGCAGGAGCAGTGTCTTGAAAAACCATATCTGCACCTACAAAGCTTCGACGATATTGAAGTGCTTTCGGGAGAGTATATGAGTGAGAAAATATCCGACTGTTACGACCACGATGGAATATCGGAAACCATTATAATCACCCGATCAAACAAACGGGCCACAATCTTCAACACTGGCATACGCAATCAGATTCTTTACCGCGAAGACGAATTAGTTACTGGCGATATGCTCCTAGTTGCGAAAAACAACTATTTCTGGAGCGAGGAATACAAAGAGTTGGACTTCATAGCCAATGGCGACGTGGCTCGAGTGGACAGAGTGCGTGGAGTTGAAAAACGGTATGGATTCAGATTTGCCGATGTGGTATTAGAATTTCCAGATCACGGAATAGAAGTGGATGCAAAAATAATACTCGACGGGCTTTTAAGCGACACTCCGGCTCTTAGCCGCACTGACTCGGAAAAGCTATATTCCAAAATAAATGCTGAGCTCACAGGCGACAAGCGCACTAGATATAAGGAGCTTAAAAAAAATCCTTATTTCAATGCCCTGCAAGTGAAATATGCCTATACAGTTACTTGCCATAAGGCGCAAGGTGGACAATGGAAAAATGTATTCATTGATTTAGGATACATTCAAGAAGACGCGTTCACATCACTCGATTTCTATCGTTGGCTTTACACCGCCATCACACGAGCACGAAAACATGTCTATCTCATAAACTATCCTCTCGACCACGATTAAACATGCTATAATATAAAAAGAGGGCTGCCAACCTAGTATTTAGTGTTGACAGCTCTCTTGATATATATAGATATTGAGAGAATTAAGATTTTGGGGTTGTACTATCTTCAGAAACTGCTTTCTTGGCCGCTTCGGATATTGCTGCATTATCACGTTGGCGTTTTTGAGTCACAAGGCGGCGTGTAAATACAAATACCCAAGCACATATAGTAAGTATCAAGCAGAAATAGTAAGGGAAAACTGGGTCATTCTTAGTTCCGAAGATGTCCTCAGCCCATCCAAGGAAGAACGGACATGCGATTTCACCCACCGAGTTCATTGATATAAGCCATGCCATGGTCAACGTTGAGGCCACTGCGGTAGAAATAGTAGAACAACGGTCATAGCAATAAGGCTGCCCGATACCATAGAAGAATGAGCCAAGGAATATACCTATTCCAATAACGATTGGACTCCGAGTAAGAATCATCAAAAGAAACCCTATTGCCATGAAAAGAAGGATCATATCGTAAACCGTATTTTTGAAGAATTTCAAAAGATAAGGAAGAGTGAACCCTGGAATCATAATACCCACATACACCACTGCCGTGAGGTCGCCGGTCATTCCGCTGCTATACCCATAACTCTGAAGCATAAACGGGATAAACAAGCTTATACTACTAAGCATTACAGTGATAAAACCATAGAATACACAATTACGAACTAATGCCGGCACATTACACTGCTTTGAAAATTTGAATTTGACAGTGCCTTTGCTTTCATCCAAGTCCTTTGGTTCCTTAACATATTTTTTCAAGAATGGGGTTAACAAGATTGGTATAATTGGAATAAGATAGAAAACAAAAGGCGAGCGCCAATGCCATTGTGCCATATAGCCCGTTGCTATTACCGCACCGATAAGAGTAACATTAATAAGGGCGGAGGTAAGACCGAATTGTTTGGTTCTGTATTTTCCTACGAAAATATTCGAGATAAGAGTTACTGAAAGTGGAGATACGATTCCGGCTCCCACTCCCGCCACAACGCTCAATGCTATAAGCTGCCACATGTGATTGGCAACAAAGCATAGTGCGCCTGCACCTGCAAATAAGATACTGCCGAGGTTGATAAGTTTGATGTTGTTGAAACGGGTACCAAGAGCACCTCCAATGAAGATAAACGGTATTGCCGCCGCAGCTGGCATTGTTGTGATTAGCTGGATTTCCATTTCAGAAGTTCCAGGGAATATAGTCTTTAAATCGCCCTCGATTGGTGATATGGCTAATCCTGGCAGCGAAGTAATTATCCAGATGACATAGATGTCTAACAATGCAATGATGGGGAGCGCCCATCCTTTACCTGTCTTTACTCCCATAATTAGTTAAATTTTAGATTATTAATTTTTTCGGAATTTTTCGGTTATAACGTACCCGATTTTTTTTTGTTCAAGCTCCTAGATTAAGAATAGAGCCTTAATTTTTTATGTTATTAACCTTTACCCATCTTACTTTTTCAGACTGCAAGCGTTGATATTGGCGTAAAGCTCCACCTTGCGAGGTGGACTGTGTGTGAAAATCAATGTAATTCATTATCAACTCAAAACAAATATGTTATGAAAGAACACGATTTAAGTGACGGCATGCAGCCTGGCGAAGTAAGAGAATATGCTCTCAATGACTTCTGTAAGGCATTTGTGGAGGTGAAAGATAATTGCTGGTCCTACAGCGTCTTTGCCCAAGATCCTAACGTCTCAATCTTTGAAAACGAATTCCGAGCTGGCTTTGTACAGGCCAAAGTGCAGGGTAAACGCGCTATTGGAGCAGCTCGTGATAATGTATGGCGAAACTTCCTTCTGCTGGGCACTCCCCAGCAGTCACTATCCATTGATATACCCGATGGAGCATTGGAGATAGCAGAGAAATCGCTTTACAACAACTATAAATATCTATATAATTACATTAAAGAACATGGCGATGAAAGAATCCCGAAAGACATCAAACGTCTTATGTTCCGCATGGCTGGTATAGCTGCAGGAGTGAAATACGACAATATTCCCGAGAAAGTGTCGTATGAGGATTTAGACATCGACAAAATGGAAGCTGCTGAGCGAAAACTTGGCGGATATTGCGATGAAAAAATAACTTTCATGGATATATATTTCATCAATGCTGAGATGGATATGTTTGACGTGATTTCCGATAAAATTAATCTAAACCCAGGCGAACAACACAAGAAGAAAGCAGGAAGCTGCTCTGCGTACGTAAGATTTATGCCAGACGGCGAAATCTACTGGACACACAATAGCTGGAGCGGCTTCTATGCTCAATCTTGCGCTGTTACCTACACTATCGGTGATGACTTTGTAACTCTTAATGCTTACAGCCAAGGTGAATTTGGCAGCAATACCGATTTCGGATTCAATAAGCATGGAATAGGATTCAACGAAACTACTCATCTATTCGACTATGACAAGCCTAAAGAACTGGGTCTATGGTTGACTTGGCGTTCTGCCGCTGCCGAAATGTTTGCTACATCAATTCAGGATTTCTATGATTATGTATCAATAGACAATACAGGAACCTATCTTAATGGCTACCAACTCATCGATGCATACCGCAATCAGATTGGTCTAATCGATATGAGTTATGACCGCTTTGCCCTATTCGTTTCCGACGGTAAGACATTGAAAGTAACGGACTCTACCGGTTACGTTCCTACAGAAAAAGACTATGACCCACATCTAATAACTCCTGTACATATTTTCGGAGTAAACTTCCCGGTATATCGTATAATTGCCTATGAATTAGGTTCTATGGACGTTCGTCCTATGCGCCGTGTTCAATTCTTCAACCACATTGACTCTGTGGTTGATATGGAGTCTTGTAAAGACCTCATCGTTTACACTGATCCTCTTGAACCACTATCTATCTACGGCCGCTGGGACTTAGGTTATGGCACTACTGAAATGAAATTCTTAATTGAAGACGAATTGATATTCCGCACTCGGCCTGATGGTTCTCTCGACGGCTGTGCTTTCAGCGCAAGCCAGGTGCGTGCCGTTCTCGATGGATTGCAGTATAAACCAAATAAAGACAGCAAGAAGACTTCTTTCTGGATGAAATATGGCACTCCTACATTTCAGGGCGAGCCTTTCATCTGGTCTAAATCCCGCTTCGCCAAATTCAAAGGCCCACAAGAGAAAGATTTCGTGCCCGACGCTGTGGCTGGAGCATGGAATTTGATTCCTATGTTTATGGACTAGCGTTCTGCTATATTTCAACTTAAAAATAACATTAAATACAAAATAGTTATGAAAGAACAAGATTTATGCGATGGCATACAACCTGGAGAAGTTAAAGAATATGTCCTTAACGATTACTGCCGTGGCTATGCCGAAGTTAAAGATAATTGCTGGACTTATAGCGTATTTGCTCAAGACCCCAATATATCAATTTTTGAGAATGAATTCCGTGCTGGGTTCGTACAAGCCAAACTTCAAGGCAAGCGAGCTATACGCGCTGCCCGCAATAATGTGTGGCGCAACACTTTGCTTCTAAGCACTCCTCAACAAGCTCTAACTATCGACATTCCTAAAGACGGACTTGAGATTGCTGAAAAATCACTTTACAACAATTACAAATATCTCTATGACTACATCAAGAAAAATGGTGAGGAGAGAATACCTCAACACATCAAAAGATTGATGTTCCGCATGGCTGGTATAGCTGCAGGTGTGCGTTTCGAGCACATCCCTGAAAAGATTTCGTTTGAAGACCTCGATATGGACAAAATGGAACGAGGCGAATTGAAGCTTGGAGGATATAAGGAAGAACGGGTCACTTTCATGGATGTATATTTCATCAATGCTGAAGCTGACTTATTCTACGTAATAGGGCCGAAATTAAATATCAGTGAAGCTCCTACTCCTACAAAAACGCTTCACAGCGGTGCGAGCTGCTCTGCATTCGTACGTTTCAGCCCTGACGGAGAAATATTCTGGACTCACAACACTTGGAGCGGATTCTACTCACAAACTTGTGCCATGAACTATGTTATTGGTGATGACTTTGTTACATGGAATGCTTACAGCCAAGGTCTTTTTGGTTGTAACACCGACTATGGCTTCAACAAGCATGGTATTGGATTCAACGAAACCACTCACCTTTATGATTATGACAATTCTAAGGAACTAGGCATCTGGATTGCTTGGCGTTCTGCTTCTGCCGAGATGTTCTCTACATCAATTCAGGACTTCTACGACCATATTTCAATCGACAATACTGGTACATATATGAATGGTTACCAACTTGTTGATGCCTACCGCAAAGAGATTGCATTGATTGATATGAGCTATGACCGCTTTGTCCTATTCGTTTCTAACGGTAAGGAATTAAAGGTTACAGACTCTACAGGCTACAAACCTACTGTTAAAGACTACGACCCACATCTAATCACTCCAACACATATATTTGGCGTCAACTACCCTGCTTCTCGCATCGTAGCTCACGAACTTGGCACCATGGACTGCCGTCCTATGCGTCGAGTTCAGTTCTTCAATAATGTGCGCACCGTGGTTGATATGGACTACTGCAAGAACCTAATTACCTTCACCGATCAAAAAGAGCCGCTTTCAGTTTACGGACGTTGGGATCTAGGATTCGGCACCACTGAATTGAAATTCGTCATTGATGGAAAATTAGTATTCCGCACTCGCCCAGATGGTTCACTCGATGCTAAAGCATTCTGCGCTAGCGAAATGCGAAATCTTCTCGACAATTTGAAATACACACCTTGCCCTCATAGCGCTAAGACTTCTTTCTGGATGAAATATGGCACAGCCCACATTCAAGGCGAGCCATTCGTCTGGTCTCAGTCTAGATTTGCACAATTCAAGAGTCCGCAAAGCGAAGATTTCGTTCCTGATGCAGTAGATGGTAACTGGAATCTTATCCATTTACACATGGATTAATGCCTCACTGGGGCGAGTCGCAAGATTCGCCCTTATTCCTCTCAAATAAAGGCTTGAGGGTTCTTCTCTTAAGTGAGCTTATCGTTTTTATTTTAATCACTCCGGTTAGCGATGACTTCTTTAGTTTTTATGGTAGTCGTTAACCGGTTGTTACTATTAATTAAATATCATTTCATATGATAAGTGAAATAAATTTTGGAAAAAACAATATTCCTGGCGTACGCACGGGTAAAGGGCTTATAACCCTATGGACTTTATTGGCTATATGGTCCATATCCACCATCACATCCCTGCCAGGACTCGCCGTTACCCCTATTTTGGGCGATTTGGACACCATTTTTCCCCATGTATCCGACCTTGAAATACAAATGCTTTCGTCTCTCCCAAATCTTCTTATTATACCATTCGTGCTTCTTTCTGGCAAAATGAGTGAAAGCAAAGGCAAGATTCCTATGCTTGTAATCGGTATGTCATTATTCCTATTGTGTGGTATTCTTTACTTCTTCGCAAACACAATGCGTACATTGATAATTATAAGCTGTTTTCTTGGTATGGGTGCCGGCATCATAATTCCGCTTTCTACTGGATTAATTGCCGACTTCTTCGTAGGAAAATACCGCACAAAGCAAATGGGTCTTAGTTCTGGTATTAATAATCTTACTCTGGTGCTTGCCACACTTCTCACTGGGTGGCTGGCAAATATAAACTGGCATCTTCCTTTTATAGTTTACCTCATTCCTATTATTTCATTATGTCTGGCATACTTCCTCACACCAAGATATTTGAAAAAGGTGGGAACAGCCCAAACAGAAGCCAATCAATCAGCCTCAAATACCGCCCAAACTACGACTCCTGTGGCAAACCCTTATGTAAAACCGGGTACTGAAGTAAATACAAAGCTCCTCTCAGGACTTACCATTATATATTTCGTCCTTACCTGCCTTACAATACTTGTAACTCTCAATATATCATTCGTACTCCAAAATTACCATATTGATAGCACAAAAGCTGGCACGATTATATCCATTTACTTTCTTGCTGTAACCATCCCAGGATTCTGCGTAACCAAGATATTGCATGTCCTCAAGAATTCTACAGTTTACATCTGCATCTTTGCTATTGCACTTGGATTTCTTTGTATAATTCTGTTCAAATCTTTCGGATTAATTGCTCTTGGTTGCTTCTTAATGGGTTTTGGGTATGGAATAATCCAACCGTTAATATATGACAAGACGTCGCTCGTTGCCACACCTAAGAAGACTACATTCGCACTGGCTTGTGTAATGTCGGGTAACTATCTCGCTATTATTCTTACGCCCTTCATAGCCACATTTATGCAATGGGTATGTGGTGAGAAGTCAAATATATTATTCCCATTCTGGATAAATTTAGGTATAGCAATAGTATTTGCAATACTTGCCTATTGGAAGAGAAATTCATTCCTATTTTCAGACAAAGCTTCTTTAAAATAAATTATAAAGTTAGCCAGGAGCTCACGATACTGGCTAAAGAATAAGGGGCGGAGATTAAATTCTCCGTCCCTTATTCTATATTAAGCACTCTCTACAGTGTGAACTGTATTTGCGTTTGTAATCTGCTATCATTGGCACTTACACCTCCATATTGTGAGTGTTTACCCCATATATACTCTATTGCCACACTTATAAATGGAGTTATATTATAGAATGCATTGCCATTTACATAGAGGCTATATTTATAATCTGGATAATATGTTCCTACATTCCACACGCGGCTCTCAGAGCCCATCACATTGAATTGCAGTTTCTTTGTAGCAGCTATCGAAGCTCCAAACACTATTCCCATCATTGGAGACGCTTTCATATATCCAGGTTTGTGGTCTTTGGGAATATATGATAAAGGAAGGCCGGCAGCGTCTTGTAAGAAATTAGCTATTCCAGCCCCATAGGCTGCCTGATAGTAAAGAGTTAATGGATTCCATGGGTTTAAGTTTCCACTGAGCATTGCGCCCCAACCCATTATACCACGTGAACAATCTTTCAATACATCACGATAAGCCATACGCCTAACCAAACCCGTGAGTCTCACACGATTACCACCTTTGGCATACTGCACATAAAATGGCACATCCGGACAAAGTTGTGCCGAACTTTCATTCAAAGTATCACCATCTAATTTTGGAAAATCATGTCCCACATAAGCACCTGTATAACGGTAATAGGTTGGCTGCTCAATGGCGATTCCGTAGCCTAGCCCATTAGTAGGATTATGCTCGTAAGCCAATTGATATGCATTAGCAGAAATACACCCACAAGGGCCTTGAGGGTCAATAGTCAAAGGGCAAGATCCTCCATCTTGCATAAGAGTGAATCTCAATCCTGCGCTCAATCCCTTATACGTCATATACATTTTATTGATACACAACTGTAGGTTATTTCCGCTAGTTGATAATTTCACATATCCCATCAGTTGCTTCTTTGTCCCTGGGAATCCGATAAATTGGAAGTCGATAGCCCCTGAAATAGGATTAATGTAATAATCAGCTTTTTGACCTCTTACTGCTGGAATAGGAATCATAGCAGGAATATAGCTTATTCCCGCATCAGTTTTATACAGATTATTGCCTATATCCCAGCCCATAATAGTATTGATATAGCCACCAACAGCCATAATAAAGTCTCCTCCTTTAGATTTCAATATAAATTGTGGCACTTGAGGAGTGTGAGCATCGGCAGGTTTATTTGCCTTCAAAATTTTTGCATCTTCTAATGGAGTGCGTATGAATCCTGAAGCACGGGTTGAATCCTGACTCCATAATGATTGCGGTGTGCACAATGAAGCTAGGGCTATTGCGCAAATCACGGTAAACGTCTTTTTCATCTTTTCAACTATATTATTATAAGTTATACGTGCAAGAGTTTCACAATACAACGCTCAGCTGCAAAATATGGTTCTCAAATCCAGATGAGCATCCCTGAGAAGCTATTCTATCTCTGCACACTTATATTATTATAGTATGTTCCCACTTCAAAAATCACTGATTTATTAAAGAAGAATCGTGCAACTCCCCCTTATACCACTAATGGGAAGATGCACGACTAAAGTTTGATTATGTATGTGTTACGCGTATATTTATTCTATAGGCGGAAAGCTATTGGTAATACACAACGTACTGGAACGGCCTCATCGCCAATTTTTCCAGCTTTCCATCGAGGCATTTCGCTTATCACACGAACTGCTTCACGATTAAGAGACTCCTCTGCGCCCTTTATAACGGTGATATTGCTCACAGAACCATCTGTATTTACAATGAAACTACATAGCACGCGGCCTTGTATTTTCTTCTTGTATGCTCTATATGGGTATTCACGTGTCTTATTAATAAATTTGATTAGTCCACATTCACCTCCAGGAAATTTTGGCTGAATATCAACATAATCATATTCATACACATCTATATAGGCTTCTTGAGCACGAGAAGTAGGATTGCAAATGGTAACTTTTCTCACTTGCGCAAAAGCAGGAGTTACACCCAGACCCAGCAATAATAAAAGAAGTGAATTAAGTAGAAATTTGTCCATCTCGATTAATCAGTTAATAACTACGATTATTCTTAAATTTGATAAATATTTTATCTTTTATCTACGCAAATATATATTTGAATTTTGACTTTATCAATCATTCGAGTTCACTTTTGAAAAGTCTTAATATTGTTTTGATTATTTTTACATATCAGTCAATTTTTATGCCATTTATGTAATTAAATTTAAGCTTTTATTACGTTAGGTTTTCATTTTATTCCATTATACAATTAATTTTTACCTTAAAATAAGAATAGAAATATAAAATCTCTACTAATTGTATAGTTAAAAATGGAAGGACAATTATACTATTTCAGATATATTTCACGTTATAACTTTGTATCGGCATAAATCCACATTTAGGATTGAGCCATTTCAAAGCACTCAATGAAGTTAAATAAATATATATTCATCATAGTTGCCGCTTTATTCACAGTCACTAGCGTGAATGCGCAGAACGGCACTGCTGCTTACGAATATCTCAACATTCCTGTTTCATCGCATGTTTACGGACTTGGTGGGCACAACCTCACAATTATTGATGATGACGTGAATCTAATTGAGCAGAATCCTGCATTGCTTGGGCCAGAAATAGAAAAGCAGGTAGGACTCAACTATATGCGCTATCTTGGAAGCAGCAATTTCATGGGGGCACGCTTTGGTATGGGCATTAACGACAGAAGTGCATGGGCTGCTTCAATCCAATATTTTGGATATGGGAATATGACACAAACCGACCCAGACGGCACAATTTCAGGCACTTTTAATGCTAGCGATATTGCATTTACCGGTTCATACTCGCATGATATCACCGAGAGATGGCGGGGAGGTATCAATATCAAATTCTTATCTTCTAAGTATGCTGAATATTCAGCTCTAGCAATCTGTGCCGACCTAGGTGTAAACTACTACAACCCTGATAATGATCTTTCATTCTCAGTTGTTCTAAAAAGTCTTGGTGCACAGGTGAAGAAATTTAATGAGACTTATGATAAGCTCCCTTGGGATATCCAAATAGGATATTCTCAATCATTGAGTGAGGCTCCAATAAGGTTCTCCATCACTGCCACTAATCTCACTAAATGGAAACTTCCATATTATCAACGTGAGGACGCAAATTCAACGACATCAGAATTAGTTAAGAAAGAGAGCTTTAGCAGCAATCTTTTCCGTCATCTCACATTCGCAGCTGAATACGCTCCTTCCGATAAATTCTATATCGGACTAGGATATAACTACAAGACACGCACCGACATGACAACCTATTCCCGCAACTTCCTATCAGGGTTTTCTCTTGCCGGCGGAATAAAGGTTAAATCATTCGGAGTGGGTGTGGCTCTTTCACAACCTCACGTGGGAGGCACCACATTTATGCTCAATTTCACAATGGCGTTAAGTAGTCTTCTCAACTAGACTCAATACAACTTTTAAGGCAAATATTTAACCTATTCATGCAGAAATAAAATTTGTTTTTGCATCAGCATTGCTATATCTTTGTATCGAATTTTACACCGAATACAATGACTAAAAAGATTATCACAATAGCGATTGACGGCTTCTCGTCTTCTGGTAAAAGTACAATGGCAAAAACGCTTGCCAAGAAAATTGGCTACGCCTATATTGACACTGGAGCCATGTATCGCGCAGTAACCCTATTCTGTATTGAGAATGGATTGTTTGACGGTGATAAAGTTAATGCCCAGCGCCTTATAGAGCTCCTTCCCGAAATTAAAATAACATTTGGAGTAAACCCATCTACGTGCACATCAATAACGATGCTCAACGGCAAAGACGTGGAATCAGAAATCCGCGATATGCGGGTATCGGGCAAGGTGAGTCTTGTTGCCACTATTGGTGCCGTGCGCCGTGAAATGGTGAAGCAACAACAAGCTATGGGCACACAGAAAGGCATTGTGATGGATGGCCGTGATATAGGAACTGTAGTGTTCCCTGATGCTGAAATGAAAGTGTATGTTGACGCATCGCCTGAAACCAGAGCACAACGCCGCTACGACGAATTAAAGGCCAAAGGCGACAATTCCGTAACGTATGAAGAAGTCCTGAAAAATGTATGTGAACGCGACCACCTAGACCAAACTCGCGAAGAAAGTCCTCTTCGAAAGGCTGATGACGCTATCGTACTTGACAATTCTAATATGACTCGTGAGGAACAAGACAAATGGTTATTCGACCTCTATGAGTCAATAGTTAACAAGAAATAATTACTTATTTGGAGATATGGCTACAATTGAAATTGACAAAGGTTCTGGATTCTGTTTCGGAGTGGTAACTGCTATCCGCAAAGCCGAAGAAGAGCTAGATAAGACAGGGCACCTTTACTGCCTTGGCGACATTGTGCATAACTCCAATGAAGTGGATCGATTGAAAAACAAAGGGCTTGTTACCATAACGCATGAAGAATTAAAGGAACTCCACGATGTAAAAGTATTGCTTCGCGCCCATGGAGAACCGCCTGAAACTTATGAGATTGCCCGAAAGAACAATATTGAGATAATTGATGCCACTTGCCCTGTAGTACTTCAATTGCAGAAGCGCATCAAAGCTACATATAACAACGGAACTGAAGCTCATCCACAAATTATTATATATGGAAAAAATGGGCATGCCGAAGTTAACGGACTGGTAGGACAGACTAATGGCGAGGCTGTAGTGGTGGAAGATGCTTCAGGTATTGACAAAATAGATTTCTCTCGAAATATTTATTTTTATTCCCAAACTACCAAATCTCTACAAGGTTTTAGAAAAATGGTAGAAGAAATAGCCTCACGCAAAGGCTCCAAAATCACTTTTGATAGTTATGACACCATTTGCCGACAAGTAGCTAACCGTATCAGCAAGATTAGAGAGTTTGCAGCAGCCCATGAGCTTATACTATTCGTGTGCGGCACTAAAAGCAGTAACGGGAAGATACTTTTCGCTGAATGTAAAGATGCAAATCCTGAATCGTACCTTATTTCTAACGAGAAAGAGATAGACCCTGAATGGCTTAAAGGAAAGGACCATATAGGAATATGCGGTGCCACATCAACACCATGGTGGCTAATGAATCAAGTTAAAGATTTTGTAGATTCTTTGGTTAACGCGCCTAAAGATTAACATATTAGCCAACCTATTTCCATCTACGGGTAAGATACTCACACACTTCATATAATCCCCAATATATAGCGGCAAGAATCGCTATCAAAACTATAGTTACTACCCAAATGGGGATTCCAAATCCAAACGTACACGCAAACGTTATCCCATTAAATAAATCAACGACATTCCACGGAGTAAACACCCATGTATCTAACAATATATTTAATGACACAAGTATGAAATAAAGTAATACGAATGCCATACCGGCTCTAATTATAATTTTCAGTCCCTTATTCATATCGTATATTTTTATTATATCATTTTCTTTCACAAGTTAGTATTTTAAATTTGTTATAACGATAGAATATTCAATTTTCCCCAAAAATTTATCTTATTTTTTTAGTTTTTTAATATAGATGTAGTAATTTTGACCAAAACACGTACGATTAAGCACTAATCTTTTATGCTTATAGTCGTACCTTTGTAGCAATTTACTAATATGCCATGCAAGTATGGAATACATTCATGTCATTATATTGTTTTAGGTATAGGAGCTAACGAGTATAATAATTATAATAGATATTTAAACAAACTAAGAAAAAAAGATGGAAAAGATTAATTTATTTCTTCGAGACGGGCGCATGATATGCCTAGGATTGCTATGTTTAGTAGTTACCGCCTGCGGAGGAAATCAAAAGCAAGAGCAAATGAATGCGCCGGCAAATGTGGAGACCTATACGGTTAGTTTGGGAAGTGCTAATCTGGATCAAGAATATCCAGCAACCATCAAGGGAGAAAAAGACATTGAAATCCGTCCACAAGTTTCTGGCTTCATTACTAAAGTATGCGTAGATGAAGGACAACAAGTGAGAAAAGGCCAATTATTATTCACGCTTGACCAAGTGCAACTATTAGCTGCTGTCCGCTCTGCAGAAGCTGCAGTCAATGCGGCAAAAACCCAAGTTGCTACCCAACGTTTAACTACAAACAACAAAAAGCAACTTTATTCAAAAAACATTATCAGCGATTATGAATATCAAACCGCAGTGCTTGCTCTTCAATCTGCTGAGGCAAGCCTAAATCAAGCTCGTGAAGCGCTTATCAACGCTCGCAAGAACCTATCTTACGCTAACGTTACCTCGCCAATCGACGGTGTTGTAGGAAGCATTCCTAATCGTGAAGGTTCACTTGTAGGGCCTTCCACTGCTGCACTAACTACGGTTTCAGATATCAAAAACGTATATGCTTATTTCTCATTAAATGAGAGAGATATTCTTGCTCTTACAAATAATGGAGCTACTAACTTACAGGCTGCAATAAAGAAGATGCCTAATGTGCATTTAAAACTTGCTGATGGTTCAATATATCCAATAGAAGGTAAGGTTTCAACAGTGTCTGGTGTGCTAGGACAAACTACTGGTGCTGCTACTGTTCGTGCTATGTTCAAGAACACTAACGGAATGCTTCGCAGTGGTTCTACTGGTAGTGTACTTATCCCACAACCATCACAAGACTTGATTATTATCCCACAAAAGGCTACATATGAAATACAAGACAAGAAATATGTTTACTTAGTTGGCGATTCAAGTAAGGCTGTATCCACCCCTATCGTAGTTAATCCAGTTAGCGACGGTCAAAACTATATTGTTACTTCCGGCTTGAAAGTAGGAGACGTAATAGTTGTAGAAGGTGTTGGTACTCTAGTTAAAGACGGCGTAGTGATTGCTCCTTCTAATGGTGCAGCGGCTACTAAACCACAAACAGCTAAGAAATAAGTACATCTTAATTGTAGCATTTTAAAATCAGAATAAATGAAATTAGACAGATTTATCAAACGTCCTGTCCTTTCCACCGTTATCTCAATTTTCATTGTGATTCTTGGTGCTATCGGACTCGTTTCATTACCAATAGAGCAATATCCTGATATTGCACCTCCAACAATCTCGGTGTCAACAACCTATACTGGGGCAAATGCCCAGACAGTGTTGAATTCCGTTATCGCACCTCTTGAAGAGCAAATTAACGGTGCTCTTAATATGACTTACATGACATCTACTGCCACCAATACTGGTAGTGCAAACATCAATATATACTTCAAACAGGGATATGACCCCGACATGGCGGCTATCAACGTTCAGAACCGCGTTGCGCAAGCTCAGAACCTTCTTCCTGCCGAAGTTACAAAAGTAGGTGTCATCACTCAGAAGCGACAGACTTCAATGCTTGTGGGTGTAACTCTTTCTGATGAATCAGGACAATATTCCAGAGAATTCATCGAAAACTATATGACCATTAACGTTGCCCCTCAGCTAAAGCGTATCCCTGGTGTGGGTGAAGCAATGACTTTGGGTGCAGACTATTCTATGCGTATATGGCTTAAGCCTGACGTAATGGCTCAATATAATCTTCAGCCATCTGATGTTGCTGCTGCATTAGCTGAACAGAACATTGAAGCAGCTCCAGGTTCATTCGGTGAACAAGGAAAACAAAGTTTCTCTTATATTATGAAATATAAGGGACGTCTTGTCACTCCAGAAGAATTTGACAATATCATAATTCGTGCCGATAAAAATGGCGAGACCCTTTATCTAAAGGATGTTGCTACTCTTGAAATGGGACGTTTAACCTATGGATTCTCCAATAAGGTTAACGGAAATCCTGGTGTAACTACAATCGTATTCCAGTCTCCAGGATCTAACGCATCTCAAGTTATCGCAAATGTAATGAAGGTGCTTGACACCTGTAAGAAAGACCTTCCAAACGGATTGCGTTTTGACGTGCCTCTTAACACCGACGACTTCCTTCAAGCATCTATCGGAGAGGTGGAGAAAACTCTTGTTGAGGCATTCTTGCTAGTATTCGTTGTAGTATATATATTCTTGCAGGATTTACGTTCCACACTTATTCCGTCTATAGCCATTCCTGTGGCTTTGATTGGCTCGTTCTTTGTGATATATCTTATCGGGTTCTCCCTCAACCTCTTGACCCTTGCCGCTCTTGTGCTTGCTATTGCCATAGTGGTGGATGATGCCATAGTGGTGGTGGAGGCGGTCCACGCCAAACTCGATGAAGGCTATAAATCGTCAAAACAGGCTGCTATAGATGCCATGGGAGAAATCGGCGGAGCTATCATATCAATCACGCTTGTAATGATGCTTGTGTTTATCCCAGTATCGTTCATGCCTGGTACAGAAGGTGTGTTCTATCGTCAGTTCGGTTTGACTATGGCTATTGCAATCGGAATCTCGGCTATCAACGCCTTGACTCTGTCGCCAGCACTTTGTGCACTATTCTTGAAACCTCATTCTGGCGAACATAAAGAGACGTTTGTTACACGTTTCCACAAAGGATTCAATGTGGGGTATGAAGTAGTACTTGGAAGATACCGCAACATCGTTAACTTCTTCATCAAGGCTAAAGCAATATCTTTTGTCGTTGTAGCAATTGCTGCTGGAGTACTTGTATGGCTTATGTCAACAACTTCTACTGGTCTTGTTCCTAACGAAGATACAGGAACAATAATGGGAGTTGTATCAATGCCTCCAGCAACCTCTCAGGAGCGCACACAGGAAGTTTTGGATAGCTTGGATGGAATGCTTGGCAAAGTGCCTGCAATCGCCACTAGAACCGTTATTCAGGGCTATAGCTTCATGGCTGGACAAGGTAACACCTATGGATCTGTCATAATCAAGCTAAGACCTTGGGAGGAACGTTCAAAAGCAGAAAGTTCTGACGCAGTAATTGGTCAGTTATATGGAATGACTGCTCAGAAAATTAAAGATGGAACAATTATGTTCTTTGCTCCTCCAATGATCACTGGATATGGTGTATCTAATGGATTTGAGTTGCAACTTCAGGATAAAACTGGAGGAGATTTGAATAAATTCTTCCAAATCCAACAGCAATTCCTAGCAGCTCTCAACCAACGTCCAGAAATACAGATGGCATACTCTACTTTCAACCCTACATATCCACAGTATATGGTAGATGTAGATGTTGCAAAGACCAAGAAGGCTGGAATTAGTCCTGCTTCTGTCCTCACGACTCTTCAAGGTTATTTTGGAGGTATGTATGTATCTAACTTCAACCGCTTTGGAAAGCTATACCGTGTGATGATGCAGGCAGCTCCCGAAGCTCGTATATCACCTGAATCATTAAACGCTATTAAAGTTCGTACCGGCGACGGCACTATGACTCCTATCACTAATTTTATGAGTCTAAACCGTGTGTATGGACCTGACAACATCACTCGTTTCAATCTTTACACATCTATCGCGGTAAATGGTATGGCTAATCCAGGTTTTTCTTCAGGCGAAGCAATCCAAGCCATTCGCGAAACTGCCGACCAGGTTCTTCCTAATGGATATGGATATGAGTTCTCTGGTTTGACACGTGAGGAATCTGAAAGCTCTAGTGCATCCACTGCAATCATATTCGGATTATGTCTATTGTTTGTTTACCTCATCTTGAGTGCACAATACGAGAGCTACATTCTACCATTATCGGTAATCCTATCCATTCCTTTCGGTTTGATGGGAACATTCATATTTGCAAAGATTTTTGGCATATCGAATAATATCTATTTGAAGATTGCGCTCATCATGCTTATCGGACTTCTTGCTAAGAATGCAATTCTTATCGTTCAGTTCGCCCTTGAGCGCCGACACACTGGCATGAGTATTATAAGCTCCGCAGTAGCAGGCGCCGTGGCCCGTTTACGCCCAATTTTGATGACATCTCTTGCTCTTATCATTGGTTTGATGCCTTTGATGTTTGCAAATGGCGTTGGTGCTAATGGTAACCGTGCACTCGGAACTGGTGCTATCGGAGGTATGCTTATAGGTATGATACTCCAGGTAATATTCGTACCAGTACTATTTGTGATATTCCAGTCTATCCAAGAGAAGTTCTCACCAATTAAATGGAAAGATACCGACAACTCTAAGATTGAACGTGAAATCGAACAGTATTCACCAGAAAATTAAATTTAGGAATTATGTCAAAAAATAAAATAACGTTGCTAATTGTCACTGTGGTTATTGCCACAGTGATGAGCAGCTGCAATATATATAAGAAATATGAGCTTCCTCAAGAAGGCATTGTGGGTGAATACGCCAAGGTGGCTAAAGAGCCTATTGATTCTACAGCTCTAGGCAACCTTTCTTGGAAACAGATATTCACAGATCCTGCACTTCAATCGCTAATTTCACAAGCTCTTGAGAACAATCTCAACCTCAAGAATGCAAAACTTAATGTTGACATAGCGCAAGCACAACTTCAAGGAGCTAAATTGAGCTATCTTCCATCACTTGCCTTTGCACCTAACGGGAGCGGTTCATCAGTGGGCGGAAGCAAATTATCATGGGGCTATCAATTACCACTGTCTATGAGTTGGGAAATTGATATCTTCGGCAGAATCACTAACACTAAGCGTCAAGCTCAGTCCTCACTTTACCAAAGTGAAGCATACAAGCAAGCTGCTACTTCTCAACTAATTGCTGGTGTGGCTAATACATATTATGCTCTTGTATCGCTCAACAATCAGCTCAATATCTATAAAGAGACAGCACAGCTTTGGAAAGAATCAGTGCAAGTAATGAAGGACATGAAGGCTGCCGGCCGTTTCACAGAGGTTGCAGTAGTGCAAAGCGAAGCAAATTATTACAGTATTCTCGCCGCTATCCCAAGCATCGAGATGTCTATACACGAACTTAACATCACTATGTCGCTTTTGCTTAATGTCCCTGCTACAACTTGGACTGTTAACGGCAATTCAATCCTCACTCTGCCAGCTACAATAAGCAATGGAGTTCCTATGAGTTACCTTGCAGTTCGTCCTGATGTAAAGGCAGCAGAGCAATCTTTTGCAATGGCATATTACGCGACTAATATTGCCCGCTCGGCTTTCTATCCTAGCCTCACCCTTTCACCTACTGGCGGCTATGGCACGCTTCTAGGAGGCGCAGTACTTGACCCTGCAAAGTGGTTTGCATCTCTTGCTGGCCAGCTAACAGCTCCTATCTTTTCTCGCGGAAAGAATATCGCTGGATTAAAAGCAGCTAAGGCCCAACAAGAACAAGCTCTCAACAATTTCCAGACTACATTGCTCAGCGCTGGGAATGAAGTATCAAATGCTCTTATCAGCTTTACTAAAAACAATGAGCGTCTTTCTAACCTCACATTGCAGGAAGAAAAATTGCAGAACGCTGTAGATTACAACAAAGATTTGCTAACTTTAGGTACTACAACTTATCTTGAAGTACTTTCAGCTCAGCAGTCTCTTCTTCAATCACAGATACAGGTTGAGAACAACAAGCTAAGTATTAATCAAGCGGCCATAAGTCTTTATCAGGCTCTTGGCGGAGGTAGATAAAACGAACTAAAATACAATAACCATGATAAGTCAATTAGCTCATGTCGATCCTGAGGCTAAAATCGGGAAAAATGTTACAATTCACCCTTTTGCGTTCATTAGTAAGAACGTAGAAATTGGAGATGATTGCGTAATTTATCCTTATGTAAGCCTCCTTAACGGTACTCACATTGGAGACCGCACTAAAATATATAATGGAGCAATAATCGGAGCCGAGCCTCAAGATTTCCGTTGGAAGGGAGAGGCTTCTCAATGCATTATCGGTTCTGACACTAAAATTCGCGAACATGCTATTATACGTCGCGGCATTTCAGAAGATAGCGCCACCAGAATCGGAAACGAGGTATTCGTTATGGCTGAATGTAATATTGGTCATGATGCTTTCATCCATGATAAATGTGTGATTGGAAACGGCTGCCAGATTGCAGGCAATTGCATCGTTAACACTTGTAGCATATTATCCTCTGGCGTAATTCTCCACACTAATAGTGAGATTGGAAGCTGGGCAATGATAAAAGGTGGTTGCAGAATCAGCGGCAACGTTCCTCCATATGTTATTATGGCGCATAATCCTGTTACATATTTCGGAGTAAATGCCTACATAATGCGTCATTGCAATTTCACTGAGGGAGCTATAGACAATGTTGCAAAAGCATATCGCCACATGTACCAATGTAACACTTCTACTTTCAATGCACTTAAACGTATTGAGATAGACATTGAGCCATCACCTGAACGTGATGCAATATTGAAATTTGTCCGTGACCATAACCTAGATATTGTTGCAGCAAATAACAATGGACTTATTGACGATTGATCTTTTCCAATAATTATTATACTAAAACGAGGACTCATCCATAAGGATAAGTTCTCGTTTATTTTTTAATAGTTGTTTCTATTCTTCGAATTCGTTCTAAAACAATCTATCGATTCAATTTCATTCAGGCTTTTTGCTTTGCGGCCTTCGATGAAATTTTCCTATTCAGAATTATTCTATCAACTATTGCCCCAATTATCACTAAGACAGCGACTACAGACAATAGGACTATCCAGAAATAGAATTCATTATTGATAGCAGGTTCCATAATCTATTTTAATAAATAATTTTGTCCTTTAAATATCTTTCTCGCACTCTAAAATATAACATATTTATTTTTTTAAAGTTCATTAATTATTTATCTGCACGTTTGAAACTTATTATCATTACTTTTGTTCCAATTTTATAGAACTTTTGATTATGCAATTACCTCATTTATCATCTCGACAGAAATGGCTGCTTGCTACAAGCGTTGGAGCTGCTCTCATAATCTATAAAAGTGTTTCTTCCATGAAGTCGCCATATGCTTCGACTTCAAGTGCACTTCCAAAGTTGAAGCCTAATTTTCCAACATTCAGGAATATACCGTTCAAAGAAGTTAATGGAACTACTTTGCGCCTAGATATATACAAACCATTATCGTCTAACTCAAGACGCGTAGTCCCCACATTGGTATTTATTCATGGTGGTTCGTGGGTTACTGCAAGCAAAAACAATATTAGAAAGACATTCCGCCAATATGCGCTTCAAAAACTTATCAACAATGGATGCGCTGTCGTAAGTATTGATTACAGACTGGCGGATCCAACCAGATTCCACATGCCCGACCAAATATCAGACTGTAAAGACGCTCTTAAGTGGCTTACGGTTCATGGCGAGGAATATGGGCTTGACACTAGCAACATTGGTGTTTGGGGATCATCTGCAGGAGGACATCTTGCAATGATGACGGTTTATACTGATAATGATATGTATCCTGGAGATTCGTCACTAGCACATATCGTTCCTAAAGTAAATTATTTAATTGATACGTTCGGACCTACTGATTTAAATACACTGTTCCGCACTAATATTAATCCTGTGCTTCTTGCAATAGGCAAAATCTGGGTACACAAAGTCATTGCAAAACGCAATGGCCAAATTAAGAGTGTTACAGGCTTCGATATAGACCGACAGAAAGACCGCGTGCGTGCTTTATGTCGCGAATATTCGCCTATCAATTATGTTACTGAGGATTCTTGCCCTACTCTAATAATGCACGGCACAGCTGATAAAACAGTCAAATTTCAACAATCCGTTAACCTGCTGCGCCGCCTAAGACGATGCAAAGTAGATTCTAAACTCATTAAATTTAACGGACTTCGCCATAGCTTCAGCAACGCGACTCCTAAAGAGGCTAAAGACGTCGCTCAGCACATTCTCGACTTCGTGAGACTCAATTATCAAATATCGAAAGAATAAATTTTTAAGCAATAAATATCTGAACGGAAGGAACTTAATATTCTTTCCGTTTATTTTTACATTTTACTTAAAAATAATTAATATTTATCCAAGTTTTATACTTTATTTGGACCTTATCCCATAAATATACTACTTTTGCCAGCCTTAGTCTTATTTAAACAAATAGTTTCATACGCAGAAAAGAATTTCTGCATCTTATTTTATTCACATACTAAAAATACAAAATGAAGAAATTATCTCTTATTGCGCTACTTCTTGTAGCTTCATTATCAGCTCTATCCAGCTGCACTAGCAACGACAAAAATGAGATAACAACATCCAAAGACGTAACTTATGAAGTTGTTATAGACAAAGTAGAAGGCGATTCACCTCTTTATTTCAAAGGAGAATATGTTGATGCCTCAGGTAAAACAGTAGCAATAGATGCTGAAGTGCCAGTAAATATCAAATTAAAGAATGTTCCTACAAATGTAAGAACAGGGATTAAAGGCTACATCTTCTCGATTAAAGCAACTCGCATATCTGGATACATTTCTATGAATGTAATCGGAAACCCAGGCAACAAAAAAATATATGACAACAAGAAAAGCCTAGACTTAAATTCGGGTTCGGCACTAGGATTCTCTTCGCAAGACCTACAGACGAAGACTGCTGTGGATTTTCACGAATAGGATCTCTACATAATTTTTCTAAGAAGGATGCTTACACGCATCCTTTTTTATTATACCATATAAAAGCAAAATCACTCCAAGTGGAACATAGTCATATATTTGACTGGCCAATCTTGAAATGATTTTACGCTTGAACAATTTGAAAAACTAAAATTTCTTTTAGCAAGGACTTAATCTACTGCAAATATCTATTAATGCTTATCACTTTCAATAGATGATTCGTTTTTCAAATATGCGGGTACGTGCTCGTGATGCTTTTTATCATGCATCGCCGGTTTCTTTTTACCTTCGTTTGCCTTCATAATTAAGCACCTCCTTTAATGGCAATTAAAAATTTGGAAAATCTGAATATTCAGAAACCTATTTATTCTTTTTAAATTCGTTTACGGTACCTTTTGAAGAGTCATTGTCCTCTAGATATGATGCCTTATGCTTATTCTTTGGTTTGTTTTTTTTGTTTCCAGCTGCTCCCATTCCTTAATACACCCCCTTCCATGAGGAAATACTATAGGGACAATTTTGCTTGTTCCTTGTTCTGAATTAATTGTTTATCTATTATAAAATGCTGCAAATTCTGTGCCATGACACACTTTTTGCCATATATCTGACAAATCTACCTGCCTGCACCCATATTTACAGATTCTATCTTTCTCATTATTGATGCTATTTTGGCTCTTCTCTGCAATATATAATTAGAAGGATGAGCCGAACTAAATCTGCGTGGATTAGGAAGTGTTGCAGCTATCAAAGCCGCATCGCGCTTTGTTAAATCAGCTGCCGATTTATCGAAGTTTGCCTCCGACACGGCTTCCACACCATAAATTCCATCTCCCATCTCAATAGAATTGAGATATACCTCCATTATGCGTTCTTTACCCCAAATGCCTTCAATAAGCAATGTGAAGTAAGCTTCAAGTCCCTTGCGTATATAGCTTCTACCTTGCCATAGAAACACATTCTTTGCCGTTTGCTGCGATATGGTACTTGCACCTCTCACACGTCTTTTCCTTTCTTTAAAAGCGAGCTTCATCTGCTTAAAATCGAAACCATGGTGCTCCATAAATAAATTATCCTCACTGGCTATCACTGCCTGTGGCATATTATGTGATATCTTACTCATTGGCACCCAATGATGCTTCAATTTCAGGCTCTCTCCGTCAGCAGCCTGCTCAAATAATCGAGTAAACATTAATGGAGTAAAATATACTGGTACAAACTTCAGTACACACACTGCCAAAATACTCGATCCCAAAAATAAAAGAATGAGATTTCTAGCCCATTTCAATATCTTACGCATTGATACCATGCTTCTTATAATTACTTCCTTTAAATTCGGTGCAAAAGTAATAATTATTCTCTCTACTTATATCTATTAATGCTCATTTATCCTCTTTTAACTCACTTATATGAAAAAAGGAATGCCTGTGCTAATAACAGCACAGGCACACCTAACCTTAAAATATAAACGTTTAGAGAAACTTAATTTACCCTTTTCCAACGGTAATGCCATGATATAGTGGTATCACCATTCTTTAGATTATAAGTGTTAAATTCGAGAACGTTTTCAGTCATCTTCACTATTTTAACCTTAGGAGTCTTAAAGAATTCATCACTTGGCACATATGATACCACGGTCTGCGCTGGGAATGTTATATACCAGCCATCACTCTCTTGAGTTAATATATATGTCGACTTCTGTACCTTGAAAGGTGCTTGGAAATCCTCTGTTGCACCAGCCTTAGCTGTCTGGAAAAATTCATTTAGACCTACATTGCAAAGAACTGTTCCTCCAGCTCCTGGGTCGAATGTGTAGCTGCCGTCATTTCCGAAAGTTAGAAGGTCGTCATATAATCCCTTGTCTGCTTTTTCGTTAGCAGCTGCAGCATACCATCCGGTTGCATTATCCATTGTCTGACCACAACCGAAATGCTTATCGGTACTTGCTTCCCATGTCCATGTGCCCACAAGTCCTTTAGCGTATTCCGACGGCAAAAGTTCGGCACCTTCATTAAATCCTTCTGGAGCTGTTCCTGCATTGGTTACGAGGGTGTAGTGCCATGCTATTGTTCCTTCATCAGCCACAAGCTCAATCTTATCTGCTGTAATACTTAGCACCTTGAATCTAGGAGTTTTATAAAAAGCGTCATTTGGTAAATAGCCTAGGAATGTTCCCTCTGGAAATACAAGATATAATGTGCTTCCAGATTCTTCCAGCTTCCATGTTGATGTCTGAGTTGACATTGCATGCAAGAAGTCTTCACCAGTCGTATTCTCGCTTGCGAAATAAGTACAAGCTTTATTTACATACAAGCCCTTTTCTCCTGGATTAAATATATAAGTTCCATCAGTTTTAAATGTAAACGACTGAGTATATATACCGAAAGATGATTTCTCATTTGGTGAAGCATGCCACCATTCTAGTCCATCACCTCCTGAAGGACCACATCCTAGGTGATTGCTATTGTTAGCATCCCATGTCCAAGTCTTTCCAGCTACAGAAGCAAGCATATCCGCTGGAGTAAGCTCTTTAGCAACTGGCTCCAAAATATAATGCCATGCAATTTTACCATTGTCGGCTACCAGCTCTAATGAGTTTTCTTTAATGCTGGCCACTTTGAATCTTGGGCTGTTATAGACCTCGTCGTTAGGAACATATCCGAGAACTGTCTGAGCTGGAAGTGTCACATACAAATCTGGGCCCGAAACCTCAAACTTAAACGTAGTTTCCTTCTTCTGAGATGGGACCCTGAAATCTACTTTATTTCCTCCTGCATCAACGGCATTATTATATTCTGGGAATATGGTAGCATCTTTATTTACATAGAATGTTCCTGCTGTTCCTGGATCGAATGTATAAGTGCCACCATCAGTTGCTCCATTATTTGCGAAAACAAAGCGGTTGTCATAAAGACCTGTACCAGCCTTTTCGTTTGGCCCGGCTGCCCACCATCCTGTTCCATCGCTTCCTGGCTCTCCACACGCTAGATGAGCTCTAGTGCCTGCGGCTATCTGCCATGTCTTTCCAGTAGCATCCGTTCCGCATAAGCGCTTCAAATATGGTGCATAATCAAAGATTGTATTATTGATAGTGAACTTCTTAATGATGGAACCGTCGCATATGCCATTACGGTTATACATTGAGATTTCAACCTCATATTCACCTGCAATTGCATAAATCTTATTGCAGCCATTAATCGTTGACTTTGAGCCATCACTAAATTTCCATATAGGAGTGCATTCTGGGGTCTTAAGTGTGAATGTAACTTGGTTTACTTCTTGATCCACACTTATTTCTACATCTATATCGCTTGCCTTTGGTACTTGGTTTGGATCAATGTCCATCACACTGTCAGGCGAGCATGCTGTGAAGGCTACGCCGACTATCAGTGCTGCCAGCAAGCCGTAAATATATCGAAATGTCTTTTTCATCTTTTCTGATTTTTTGGATTTCATTGTCCGTTAATAGTCCGAGTTTTGGATAAGCTTACCATCTGATGAGTTGATTTCGGCCTGCGGTAATGGTAAATATTTTTTGTTTGGAGTCCAGCCCACTGTTCTATAGCCCGTTGCGCCTAAAGCAGCTGCGGCTTTTCCACTTCTAACCAAGTCAAAATAACGTTTACCTTCTCCCATAAATTCTACACGGCGTTCATCAATGATATTATCTATACTAACCACCTTTGAACCAGCTTTCAAACCGGCACGTGTACGCACTTTGTCAAAATATCCTTGTGCATCGCCTGTTCCTGCTCCGCGAAGTATTAGTTCAGCTGCGTTAAGTAATGTTTCAGAATAGCGGTAGATACGTAGGTCATTACCATAGTTCAGTTCCTTATCTGCAATTTGTCCATCATTGTAGCCTTTGCGAGCAGCATATTTACGCAACCAGAAACCAGTGTCTTCATAACGCGCTGTATATTTAACATTGCGAAGGTCGTTGATTGATGCATCACGACGAACATCACCACTCTCAAATGCTGCATAAGCATCCTCACGTACTGGACAGAATCCCCAACCAGCATTGAAAGCCACGCCATTAACTACTGTTCCATCGTTCATGCCATAAGGGCTAATCAAATTAGGTGTGATTGTTCCTCCAGCATAATATGGGTTATTCCAACTACGAGAAGCTCCATCATTAAAGAAGTTGATTGAAAAGATAGTCTCATCATTCCATTCACCATCTTCCGTCCAAATATGAGCATAATCAGTATCCAAGCTGTATTTCTGCGAATTTATTATATTACCCATATATTCTAGAGCCTTTCCATAACGTGTATCATCATTCTGATACATAACGGCATCGGCATACATCATATATACAGTTGCTAATGTCATATGTCCGCTATCTGCCTTATCAGCTACCTTCATTGGGAGTGCATTCATTGCCATCACATCTTCCAAATCTTTGATAATGCCTTCATAAACAGTTTTTTCATCACTCTTTTCTATTGCATAACCGCTTTCTGAATTGAGATTGGTTGTATAGTAAGGGATTGCGCCCCAGAATTTCCACACTTGCAGATAATACCAAGCACGCAGTGCAGTTGCCTCTGCTATATATTTGTTCTTAGTGGCTTCATCAATATCCTTTATACCTGGCATGTATTCCATTACATAATTGCAACGGCGAATACCTGTATAGCAATCTTTCCAAAGACCATACATCACCTTATTTGGAGTCACGCTATAATTACCCATTAAATGGAACGTTTCGATATCCTTTGCATGTTGACCTCCTGTCCATATATCGTCTCCCATCACGTCACTCGATACATTGAGTGGATTGTATTCGCCTTGTGACCAATCAAACCAAGTCATTGGATTATATGCACTCACTAAAAGCTCATACATTCTTGCTTTTGAATTATAATATTGTTCAGCAGGGAATTTCGATGGGCTGTCAAGTTCTAGAAAGCTATCTGAGCATGAAGTAGTCATCATTGCTAAAACTGCACCTGCCAATATAAATATCTTTTTCATTTCTATCTATTTTTAATCGTTAGAAGTTAAGGTCAAGTCCAAATGTCCAAACTCTTGACTGTGGATATACGCCACGGTCAACTCCGATAGATGAACCATTCGCTATTTCTGGATCGAATCCAGCATATTTTGTAAAGGTCAATAGGTTCTCAGCACCTACATATAGACGCAAACTTGATACAAATGCCTTCTTTGTAAGGTTCTTTGGAAGGGTGTAACCTAATGTGATGTTCTTCAAACGAAAATATGAGCCATCAGTAATATATAGGTCACTTGATTTTGTCCAATTTGATTGGTCGTTATAAGAGAAGCGTGGTAGTTTGTCTGAAGTACCTTCTCCTGTCCAACGATTCAACATCCATTTTGGCAAGTTTGAAGAAAGAATATCAGTACGGCGACTTGCATCATAAATGTCGTTGCCAATAGTACCCTGGCATACCATATTGAAATCCCAATCCTTCCATGTTACACCTAGATTAAATCCGTAATTCCAATCTGGGACACCTTTACCTATCTTTGTCTGGTCTTCAGAATCAATCACGCCATCATTATTCAAATCCACCCAACGTACGTCTCCAGGGACTGCTTTGGGTTGAAGAAGATCGCCTTTTGAATTAACGTATGATTGTATTTCAGCTTGGTTTTGGAAGATACCATTTGATTTATAACCATAGAAATATGGATAAGCCATTCCGTTTGTTGCACGAACGATTTCACCAAGTCCTTGCACTGATTCAACTGTCATGAATCCCGAAGAATTTCCTAGGTTGATAAGTTTTGTCTTTACATAAGTGGCATTTGCTCCCATATGGATTGACCAATCAGATACTTTGAAATTATAGCCAAGATCAAATTCGATACCCTTATTACTGATTTTACCTACGTTGCCTGTAGGAGCTACTTCTCCCACATATCCAGGAAGTGGCATTTGCATCAACATACCATTCGTACGCTTGTCGTAATAATCCACAGTAAAAGTCAACATATTACGGAAAAATCCGAAATCAATACCTACGTCTGTTTGGTTTGACTCTTCCCAATGCAAATCTGGATTAGGAATTTTAGCTGGCTTCACTCCATTTGTTAAACCTTGGCCGGCTCCTGCGCCAAAAATATAGTTGTTTCCTGTGGCAGTAAGTGTCATATAGCCAAAATGCCCGATATTTTCATTACCATTCTTACCCCAAGAGAAACGAACCTTTGTATTTGTTAACCACTCAGGTCTGTATGCTCTCAAATAAGGCTCATTTGTTACATTCCATCCTAAAGATACTGATGGGAATGTACCGTAACGATTGTTTGCTCCAAAGTTTGAAGAGCCATCACGACGTATAGTTGCTTGCAACATATAGCGTTCTGCATAATTGTAGCTTGCACGTCCGAAATAAGAACATAGTGCATGAGGTTCCCATGATCCTCCATATACCGACATTGTGCCATCACTCTGCAATCCTATTGTAGCGTCAATGTTTGCCTTGTCAGGATTTTCTTCCATCATGTTCATATTAGAACCGCCGATTGTACGTCCAGAGCTCTTTAATGCACTTTGTCCCAATATTAATGATACTTGGTGCTCACCAAACTTCTGATCCCAACTCAACACGTTTTCTACCTGCCAATATGAACTCTTATCCATGTTTGACCACACTTTTGAAACTGTAGCATTGCTTCCGCTACCATTCAAATAATATGCAGGAGTCCATCCATCAGCTCCATTCCAGTTTTGTTCCAATCCGAAAGATGTCTTAAACTTCAGGCTCTTCCAAATACTTAATTCTGCACTCCAGTTTCCAAAGAACTTATCATTAAGATTCTTTGTCCCTGGCAATGATAATTGAGCCACTGGGTTAGTCATTTCGTTATAATCCTTTCCAGGAATTGTAAACAGACGACCATCAGGTGCATATACAGGGAAGAATTTTGAATTTCCGCTATATGTAGCCAAAGCTGCTTCTTCAGCTGCTTTATCTGCATAGTAAACACTCAAAATTGGTGATAATGCCACTGCACTACCTAGCACTGAACCAAATTCTGAATTAGTAGAAATTCCCGTTGATTTAGTGTGGGTGTAAGTTATATTTGATGTAAGAACCATCTTGTTTAACCATGAGCGTTCTTTTGTATCATCAAATAAAGTGTAGCTTGTATTACTGCGTAAGCTGAAACGTTTGTAATTTGAACGATCCCAGTTCCCTCCGATAATACCATCTTGGCTGAAATATCCTGCTGATAGATAGTAGTTAACCTTATCACTTGCTCCACTAATACTCAATTGGTGATTCATTTGAGGAGCATTATCATTAAATACTTCATTCTGCCAATTTGTTCCTTCTCCATATGAAGCTGGATCAGCATAAATAATATTACCACCATTGTTGAGTGATCCTTCATTCATCATTGTGGCATATTCCATTGCATTCAGCATTTCACGTTTACGCCATGGATTTTGCAAGCTATAAGAGAATGAATAATTAACATTTACTTTTCCTTTGCTACCGCTCTTAGTGGTTACAAGGATAACTCCATTTGCTGCACGAGCACCATAAACTGCTCCTGAAGCTGCATCCTTCAACACTTCTATGCTCGCAATATCATTTGGATTGATAAATGCTATTCCATCTTCTACTGGCATTCCATCTACGATATACAAAGGGTCGGAATTATTAACCGTTCCGATACCACGCACGCGGATTGTTGAACCAGCTCCTGGTTGTCCGGAATTGGAAGTCACATTGATACCCGCTGCTAGCCCCTTCAATGCGTCATCCACACGGATGGGGTTAACTTTGCCTAGGTCACCTGACGATATTTTCGCAATAGAGGCTGTTACAACACTTTTCTTTTGTGTTCCGTAACCCACTACGACTACATCGTCTAATGTCTTAGCATCTTCTTTTAGTACAACTTTCAATTCCCCCATGTCTGCTTTAACAACCAGTGATTTTGGTTGATAACCAACATATGAAAAATTAAGCGTAGAATTTTCAGCAACCTTGATTTCAAACTTTCCATCGAAATCCGTCGCCACTCCTGCGGTAGAACCTTTCTCTACCACACTCACTCCTGGAAGCGTTTCGTTATCGCTCCCATAGACTACTCCATGAACTGTGATGTCTTTAGCATACACACCCAATGTTGTAGCAATCATGAATAAGACTAATAGTAGTTTTTTCATAATACAGTACATTAGTTTCTGGTAATTAGGATAATTTATTGATTTGTTTTTACTCTAAATTCTTTTGACATTCTGGCTTCGCTACTTCCACCTACCCATAGATTGAAATCGCCTGGTTCAACAGTTTTTTTCATATCGATACCATAAAAGGCCAATTCTGATACGGGAAGCGCAAATGTTATCTGCCTTGACTCTCCTTGTTTTAAAGTCACTCTTTGGAAAGACTTTAACTCTTTCACTGGACGGATTATTGAGCCGACTTTATCTTGCACATATAATTGAGCCACTTCTGTTCCTTCTCTATTTCCGCTATTCGTTAATGTTGCAGTGACATTAATTATATCATTAACACCATAATCAGTTTTATCAAGAGCAAGGTTGGCATATTCAAATTTTCCATAGGAAAGTCCGTAGCCAAACGAGAACAACGGATCAAATCCAGCATCAAGCATAAATGAAGTACATCCTAGTGATGTCTGTCCCGCTTCTACTGGTATATCATTAATCAAAGTCTCTTTGCGAGTAGCTGGTCGTCCGCTATTATTGTGTGAATAATAGATTGGTATTTGTCCCACCATCTTTGGAAAAGTAACAGGCGTCTTTCCACTTGGCACCTCTTTTCCCATTAGGATATCTGCCAAAGCTGCTCCTCCCATCGTTCCTGGGTGGAAAGAATAAAGCACTGCAGAGGATTGAGCCACTTGCTCACCTATTGTCAATGGTCTCCCTGCCATCACAATCAATACTAATGGCTTACCCGTTTTAGAAAGTTCTTCTATTAATTGCGATTGTGCACCTACTAGGTTCAAATCTGCCATACAGTGTGCTTCGCCTGATAAAATAGCTTCTTCACCCACTGCAGCAATAATAAGGTCTACATTCTTGGCTGCTTCTACAGCTTTTGTAATTCCATCTGTTGATTTATCGCGGCTATAAGCAAGACCTGGCTCAAATGTAATCTCAATATCTTTTCCATATTTGTCTTGCAAACCTTTAAGAATGCTTACTGTCTTCGCCTTATCCCCATCAAACGTCCATGTACCCATTTGTTCAAAAGGAGTATTCGCAAGTGGTCCAGTCAACAGCACACGCTTAACATTACTATGTAATGGCAATACCTCATTATCATTTTTCAATAAAATAGTGCTTTCTACTGCTGCTTTACGGGCGACTTCAAGATTTACAGCGCTATATTTTACAGTCTGAGGAGTTACGACATAAGGATTCTCAAAAAGCCCCAATTGGAATTTCACTCTCAATACATTCTTAACAGCATTATCAACAGTATTAATATCGACTTTGCCCTCAGAAATAAGTTCTTTCAAGTATTTAACATATGATCCGGTTACCATTTCCATATCAAGACCAGCATTAATGGCTTTCATTGCTGCTTCTTTTTCGTCAGCAGCAAATCCATGAGTCACCATTTCGCCTATTGAATTCCAATCTGATACCACAAATCCTTTGAATCCCCACATTCCGCGTAGCACGTCAGTCAACGTATATTTGTTTCCTGATGCCGGGATACCGTCATTATCATTAAATGACGACATATATGTCAATGAACCATCTTTACAAGCTTCCTCAAATGGAGCTAAATACACATTATGCATCTGTCGCATAGGTATATTTGTGGAATTATAATCTCTGCCGCCTTCGGCAGCTCCATAGCCAAAGAAATGCTTAGTACATGCTGCTATTGATGTAGGGTCTGAATAATTTTTCCCTTGATAGCCACGTACCATGGCACTACCCATTACTTCTGCCAAATGAACATCTTCACCAGCACTTTCCGCTATTCTTCCCCATCTTGGATCACGCGAAATATCAACCATTGGAGAAAACGTCCATCTAATACCATCGCTAGATGCTTCTATCGCAGCAATTCTTGCACCTTGTTCCACTATATCTGCATCAAATGTTGCTGCTTGTCCTAGTGGAATTGGAAAAATGGTCTTATATCCATGTATAATATCTCTTGCTATAAGGAGAGGTATCCCTAATCTGCTTTTCTCCATAGCTTGCTTTTGAACAGCGTTTACTCTATCAGCAGTATTCATATTCAAAAGTGATCCAATCTGTCCGATTCCTACCTGGGATTTTATTTCTTCAAAGAATTTAGCATCCTCATAGTAGCTTATTTGATTGAGTTGTCCTATTTTTTCCTCAAGTGTCATTTGCGACAACAGATTTTCAACTCTTCTCTCTATAGGTTGCTTTGCATCCTTATAAAGAGCCTTGGCTGAAGTGGTTATGAAAGAGGCGACTATTAATAGGATTGCTATTACAATTCTGTTAGTTTTCATTTGCTAATTAGTCTATTATGGTTATTTCTAAGAGTTTACGCTAAGCACACTATATATTTAGCTTCACAATAATTTCTGGCAATTCCTGTACTAGGAGTCTGGGACATAAATCTCAGACTCCAGCCAGCCTATTATTACCCCTAATTATTGCTTTTGAAATACTCTCACATAATCAATTTCAAATGTTGCAGGAAGAGCTTTTTCATCCACACCTTGGGCGCCTCCCCAGTTGCCTCCCCATGCGAGGTTAAGTTTCAAATAGAACTCCGCATTAAAAGGCCATGTCGATTTATCTCCCTTTCCGTCATTCATAAATGTGAATAGCAGATTTCCATCCACATAAGTCTTTATATAAGTTGATGTCCATTCTAGAGCATATACATGATATTCGCTTTGTGCCGTTTCGATAAGCTTCTCGGCCGTTTTTTGTGTACCAAGAATATGGTTATACGATGTACAGTGAATTGTAGAACTAACATAGTTTGGTTTATAGCCTACTTCCTCCATGATATCTATTTCACCATCTGCTGGCCATGCCGTGTAGTTCTTAGGCATCATCCAAAATGCAGGCCAAGTGCCTATTCCTTTAGGCAACTTCATTCTTGCCTCAAAATATCCGTATTTCCACGCCTTGATTGTATTCACTCTGGCTGAAAGTACTTGTGTGCCAGATTTTTTTGCGACTATTCTCAGCAATCCGTCGCCCACTGTTGCACATTCACTTCCAGATACATAATTCTGTATTTCATTGTTTCCCCAACCACCGTTACCGGTTTCATAGCTCCACGCTGACGAATCTAATTCCTTAGATGCTCCATTAAATTCATCATTCCACACTAGGGTATATCCTGCTGGGGTTTGAATTGCATCTGTGAGCTGCGTTACACTCACTGTCTTTACAGCGGATCCAGCGGTAATAGTTATATTTCCAGTCCTTGTAGTTGCATCAGAATTTTTTGGCACATTGATATTAACTGTAGTTGTACCAGCAGTTCCACTTGTTGGGCTTAAAGTCATCCATGAATTGTCTGTCTTTATAGTCCAATTAACTGTGGAGGAAATTTTTATGGATGCCGACTGTGCCAGAGCTCCTATATTTATACTCGATAAATCAATTATAACTGCATCTGGACAATCCTGTGTAACGGTGAATGTCTTACGTGTTGCTCCTGATTTTAAAGTCAGATTAGCCACACGCGCTTCAGTAGATGTATTAGCTGTAACATTTAGCTTGATTGTGATTGGTACATTCTTAACACCTCCTGATGGACTTACGGTGCACCAAGATTGGTCACTATAAATACTCCAGTCATCTGTTCCTGTGATTGTAACTTGTGAAAGTTGTTGCTTGCTGTCTAATTCAATTTTTTCCGGAGAAATGGTAAAAGACGCTTCTGCTGCTGGTTCACTTCCTTTATCACTTCCACAGCTGCTAATTGATAATAATGCGGCAGCTAAGATAGCTAGGTGCATAGTTTTCATTTTATTAATTTGATAATACTTCGACCAGAAATTCTATGTCTCAAATCTTCAACAAAAAATAACAATGACTTTCCCAGGTCTAAGTTTTGGTTAGGTAAATTTAGTTTTTAGAAAGTTTACGATGCAAATGTAGGGGTAAAGATATCCCTTTTGCAAGAAAATCACCTCTTCACAGATACGTCAAATACATAAATTTAATACGTCACAATTACGTCAAAAAAATATAAACTACTATTAATCAGTAATTAATTATAAAAGTGAATTTCGCCATATTTATTTTTTCACCTCTTCATTGTCCTCATTTATGAGAATTGAATTAAGATATTCACCGAGATTCTCTCCAGCTTCCATATTAATCTTTTTTCTCAAACGATAGCGCAATGTTTCCACTCCTCGAACTGATATATTAAGTAACGGGGCTATTTCTTTCGTTGATAAATTCATTTTTATATAAGCACACATCAAAAGTTCATTAGTAGTAAGAGACGGGTATGTGGCACGAAGTCGCTTCATAAAATTATTATGAACCATGTCAAATTGCTCCTCTATCCTTTTCAGCAAATCGTCTGACTGTATATTTGTATCTATTTTATTATTAATATTTAGGACCATTCTTGAAAGCTCGTTCATAATATCTTTACCCTTAATCTTGGCAAAAAGTTTCTGAAGATCTTCCTTCACAAGGATTAAAACCTCGTTCTTTCTCGCAAAATTCATTAATAAGTCTGCCATTTCTTGCGATTTATGTTCCAACTCATCGCGTAATTTTTCCTTCTCAAGGCGCATAATCTGTCTTTCCTTGCGAGCATTTTCTTCCTTGAATTCTTCTTCCTTCTGCAATAATAGAATATCTTTCTCACGCACAGCTGCGGCATTTGTCTTGGCCACACGCTTCTTTTCAAGCCTTATTAGATATCTCACTATCAATCCTAATATAATCAAGTATATCAAATAAGCCCAAACGGTTCTATAGATAGGAGGCAATATCACGAAAGTAAATTCGTCCTTATGCGATTGTCCGTCAGCGCTAATTCCAACCACCTGGAACGTATACTTGCCTTCTTTTAAACCCGTGAACTCCTTGGTTGAACCTTCACTATATTCGCTCCACCCATCACCATCATTTATACGGCATTTATATCTTAGATACGGCGTTCCATCCTGACCCCGCAGGGCATACTGGAAACGAACCGAATTCATATCATACAAGATCTCAGGTATATACTTCTTATTCAGATAGTTACTCCTAAATATAACAGAATCTTTAGGATAAGTCAGATACACGGTCTTTATTATATCCAGATCTTTATGCTGCTCATCTACGATACGACGGTCTTTACGGCTATCATAGAAGGCAAATCCATATGAATTAGGAAGTGCATACACCCAATTATCAAGTTTTCTAACCCTCTCCATTCCCCTGAATGGCTCCATTATACCTTGAAGATAAGGTATTACCACTGGTGCTTTATTCTCTTTAGTACCTCCTAGAACGTATTCGTGTGATGTCACGCCTATAATTCTGCCGTCCTCATTAAATAGGCGCATATATTGTTTTCTACCCAGCATTAAATCACTGAAGTGTCTATCAGGTAAAATCTTATCTTTTTTAGAATCGTAATAGTATATACCATCTGATGTGGTGAAATATAGTTTTCCATCTTTCTTGGATATATTTATATTGTCAAGTGAGGGCAAGCCGTCTCTAAGAGCATAATATCTCTTACTCTTCACAGTATAATTGGATAGATTAATCTTCAGCCTTATAATACCTTCTATTGAAGTCACTATCCAAATATCATCTGCATTTAATTGCTGCATATAATGCACACTGTCGTAGAAATTCACTATTCTTCCCACAAGTTGCCATGTAGCACCTACCTTCTGCATTATATATATTCCGTCATAACAGCCTAAATATACGCGTCCTGAGCCGTCACTGAGCGGTTGGATTGTCCACACTCCAAGAGTTCCCTCAATGTGTTTCATAGAAGTACCTGATATTTGGAACAGTCCTTTATCATGCATGCAGAATAAATCTTCGCCAATTCTCTCCAATCCCCACACCTGTCCTCCAGAATTATGCACAAATCCTATCTCTGCAGTAGGTTTGGTGTGAACCGTAGGATAAACAGTATAAAATAATCCTCTGTTTGTGCCCAAGTAGAGTAAATTTCCTCCTACCATGGCGTCATACCCCACACCTAAAGACTTTCTATTGGATGACAGTGATAGCAACGGTAAATCAAGCCATATATAGTCTATTCCACTATCCAATCCAGCCCAGAGGTTTCCTCTTCCGTCAAAGGTTAATGATAATACAGTATTATCCTGCAAACCATTTTCCTCGTTATAAAATTCAGTTTCTCCAGTGACTAGATTATATACCATCAAGCCATTCTGCACTGTTCCTACAGCCATAATATCGCCAAAAACAGCACCACTAAACACTTCATTGGATGCCATATATCCCTCGCATCCAGTCCTTATGGGCGTAACGACCAACCCGTCGTAATAATATACCCCTTCATAGGCAGTGAATACTATTATTCCATTTTTATAAGGCGCTATACTTCTGATTCTAACGTCTTTTAGCTTCTCCGCTCCTCCTGCCGGCAAAACACGATTGCCTACAAGAACAAAAAGTCCCTTTTCAGACCCTAGATACAATACTCCATTAACTAGATTTGAACAATCAAGTTTCGCATTGGCATTTATCAATACATTTTCTTTCCCAGTTATTTTTAGTATCTTTTTATCTCCTTGCACATATACTGTGCCATGGTCCTCATAAATTCCCCACACGTTATCAAGGAGTCCATTGTTACCAACCTTCGACCGCAATGATGTGTAATGCATTATACCACGTTCATCAGGGGTATAATAGCCGAATTCATTAATTCCCCCTACATAGATTCTTCCTGTTGCGTGCGATGCATACACCGACCGACAGTCTATCCCGTTGCTCATTCTGAAATTAGTCCATTTATCTCCATTGTATTGGCTCATACCGCTTCTACTTGCGAAAAAGACCCAATCATTGTCATAGCAAGCTATTTTCCATGTTTGCGAACCTTTAATCAGAGATCCTTGTGCGAAATTAGTAACAAAATGAGATGTCTGCGCATCCATAGAAGATATGGAGCACAATATTATAAAAATGAGCGTAATAAAGCGCATTCTGTCAATTCGGATATTGGAGAAGCGAATCATTTCTGTATTTTATTTCCTTTCTTTCGTGGTAAAAGATAGGGACTTTCTGACAATACGCCAAGAAAATACCTTTTTATTTCTTATTTCAATAAATGCAGTACAAACCAAGGAGAAGCATCATATCTTGGCAATGCCATTAATTGCAATTTCTTGCCTTGATCTTCAAGTGTATTGCACGCTGTTCCCACACTTACATTCTTCTTTAACAGTTCATTACGCACTGCTTCAAGAGCTATTTCCGGGGTATTATTATCATTGCTCAAGTGGCATAGGAACACGTATTTCAAATCTTCTGTATAGTTATCTGCAAGGAAGCGCGCAGCATCAGCATTATCAAGGTGTCCATTGGCTGCACGGATTCTATTCTTGAGATATTCTGGGTAGCGTCCACGCGTAAGCATATCAGAATCATAATTTGCCTCTAACATCATATAGTTAGCTTGAGTAAGATAATGATAAGCTCTTTCTGACACATGTCCTAGGTCAGTAGCAATTGCGAAGTTCATTCCTTCATATTCTATGAAGAAACCCGCATTATCACTCCCGTCATGAGGCACATCAAACGCTGTTATCTTCATTCCTGCAAGCTTGAAAGGTATCTCCTTGAAAATGGCTTCATGAAGTTCTTTTATCCTTCGGGAAATGTTATGGCGCTTCAATATACCATTCATAACTCTTGGAGTACAGTATATACGAAGATGTTTGTATTTTCTTGCTATTCCATATGCATAACGTATATGGTCGCTGTGATCGTGGGTAAGGCATATTCCTTTCACCATCTCTGGAGATACTCCGTTTGCAGCAAGCGTCTTAAACACTTGATCCATATCTACTCCGGCATCAAATAAGACCCCGCAAGAATCAGTGCCTACATATGAGCTGTTTCCACTACTACCACTACCAAAACTTATAAAACGCATGGAGGGCTGGGTGGCCTTTATCTCACACGCGCCAAACATTCCATCTTCATCAGATGTAGCAGTGTTTTCTTCAACCAACTCCTGCGGTTGGACCTTTTCTTCAATTTGTTCCTCTTCGGTATCGAAAAGTATAAATTGTTGTTTTGTTTTTATATCTTTTTTCTTTGACATCATTTATAGAGAAGAAATATCGTGGGCACTTTATCATAGTCATATTTCGACTTTGCCCAATCGTTTATACTCCGAGTGATTATAGATTCTTTAGGTCCTGTAATATCACTCGCTACGCACATCATCAATTGACGAGGGAGTATGCGCGACATCTCTTCTATAAGCTTGTTATTGCGATAAGGGGTTTCTATGAACACTTGTGTCTGGTCATTCACACGTATATTGTGCTCGATTTCTTTAAACTTCTTTGCCCTCTCTCCAGCATCTATTGGAAGATAACCTAGAAAAGCAAAGCTTTGTCCATTAAAGCCAGACCCCATTATCGACATTAAAATGCTAGATGGCCCTACCAAAGGCACCACCTTTAGTTTCTTTCTTTGTGCTATTGCCACCACATCTGCACCAGGGTCAGCTATCGCTGGGCAACCTGCCTCTGAGATAACGCCCAGAGCTTCTCCCTTTTCAAGTGGAAGAAGATAATCAGAGATTTCCTCTGGACGAGTATGGCGGTTCAATTCATAAAAAGTGAGAGTGTCAATATCTATCTCACGGTCACATTTTTTTAGAAACCTTCTTGCAGAACGCACATTTTCTACAATAAAATGCCTTATTCCGCGCACAACTTCAATGTTACTGCGCGGGATAACTGTGTCTAGTTCTACTTCGCTCAAAGGCACAGGAATCAAATATAAAGCTGCTTCTATCATGAATAGTTTGTTCTTCGTTTATGTATCGCCAAGCCATTTCAAGCATCCAACGACACCTTCTACATTTCGAAATACAAAGATACTACATCCGCGCGTAAAATGAAACTTATCTTTTTTCTAATTTATATCTCTTATTGTAGTTATTTATCTGCTTGGAGATTATTTTAATCTGCTACTGCTTGATTCAGGTAGCCAAACATAGTATCTTTGCAGCAAATATTGATGACTATGCCACTTCCAGAACTCTTTATACAACAGATTAATGAGTTGCTCCCAAACGAGGCTTCAGATATGCTTGCTGCTATTGAAAAAGAGCCTTCTCTTTCAGTAAGGCTCAACTCTAGCAAGCTATTGCCCGAGCTTACAGCTAAGCATGAAATGGTGCCTTGGTGCAATGAAGGTCTATATCTGGAAGAACGTCCTCAATTCACATTCGACCCTTTGCTTCATGGCGGTCGCTATTATGTGCAAGATGCATCATCAATGATTCTCACAACAATCATTCGCAAACTCATTGACTCTCCCGTGCGTTATCTCGACCTTTGCGCCGCACCTGGAGGAAAAACGACTGCGGCCATCAGCAGTTTGCCTGAAGGATCTCTTGTGTTAGCAAACGAAATAATGAATAACCGTGCCCAAGCACTTAGAGAGAACATAATAAAATGGGGCGATTCATCATGCATTGTCACCAATACTGATTCTAAAGCGATATCACGACTCAAATCATATTTCGATGTGATAGCAGCCGATGTTCCTTGTAGTGGCGAAGGAATGATGCGAAAAGATGATGAAGCAGTGAGTCAGTGGACTCCTGATCTAGTAGATGAATGTGCTGCTCGCCAACGTGAGATAATTGATAACGCATGGATGGCTCTTCGTCCCGGCGGACTGTTAATTTATAGTACCTGCACTTTTAACCGCAAAGAGAATGAAATGATGGTTGAATATATTGTCAATACGCTCGGAGGTTCTTCCATTGACTTAGATTTTCCTATGGAATGGGCAATATACCCGGCTATTGATTCTAAAGAATACTGCTATCGGTTCTTGCCTCATTGCGTACGAGGCGAGGGTCTATTTATAAGTGTTATCCGAAAAGATGAAGATGAGAATATCTCACTACGAGACGAATTGTTCAAAAAGAAATCAAAGCCAAATGGGGCTTCAGTACCCTCTGAAATTAAGAATTGGATTAAAGAACCTGACTTGATGTCTTTTTCTATGATAAACGACAAAATACAAGCCTTTCCAAAGATTTATGCCGATGATTTGGCGCTCATTCAGCAATCACTCAAAGTAATTTATGCTGGTTGTGAGCTCGCCTCTCTAAAAGGTCGTGATTATGCTCCCTCGCAGGCTTTAGCTATCAGCACGATAATTAATTGTTCGGCTTTTTCAAAATACGACGTTCCATATAATGACGCCATTGCATATCTTCGTGGTGAATCCATAACTATTGATGCACCTAAAGGAATTACACTTATAACTTATAAGAATCTGCCAATAGGATTTGCCAAGAACCTTGGAAATCGTGCCAACAATCTCTATCCTAAAGAATGGCGCATTAAAAGCACCTATATGCCAAATAAGCAGCCCGAAATAATCTCATATTCCGGGCTGTAATAATTTTTCCTTGTAGAGAATTTAATTCTTTTGTTTTGCAAGCTTATTTAAATAGTATGCTTTCAATTCGTCCCAATGATAATACGGAGCCATATTTGTTGCAATAGGCAATTTAGCTTCATGTTCGTTTAACAGCACTTTCACCAAAATATCCTTATTTCCAGGCTTACGATAGAATATCATTTGGATATTACATCCCATTGGGAATATCTTATAATCCTGCCATTTGTCGCCGAGTTCATCGAGGTTATCCACAACAGCACCACAATTGTTCAATTCCATAAGGCACGCCAACGGAGTGAGACACACTTCATGTCCAAAACGCAAAGCCGCTCCATTCTTTCCAGTAGCTATTGCATTATCTGCACTTTCAATCATATTTCTAAGTAGATTTGCCTGAGAATACGGCATCCTGCCATTTGTAAGAGGAGATGCTCCCGAATAGAGATACCAAAACACATTTCCGCTCTCCCATAGTCCATAAATCTCATCCTGAGAAAAAATATCAAAGAATGAGATATTCTCATATTTCTTATGACTCTGCATATTACCTATCACATCAAATAAATTGGTAATCAAAGTTTTTGCGTCAATGCTATCATGGGCAAATTTCATATCAGTGAACAATTTGCCTAACATATAATCTGGATTTACCTTGTTCTCACCAAATTTGGCTACCGTGTTATCTACAAATTTTCTTTTATTTCTTACCACAGTATCATTATAGTTCATATAATGCATATCAGCTTGGCTGGCATCATGGAATATCTTCAACTTTGGATTCAGCATTCTTAGCTCTTGAAGTTCATTTTCCATAGATAGCACACATCTTATTACCACGGTAGCACGCGCATCTATGCTTGCACTATCTGCAAATACAGCAGGGAAATTACGATACATTCTTTGAGCAATACCTCTATGCTGTTCAGCTCCCAAATCGGTCAAATCCCCTAAGCGATTATTTGAATCGTCTTTCATTTCACGCAAAACACTTAAAAGCTCTTTCCCTCTCTCAGTTAACTTTCCATTTCGTTCAGCTATAGCTAGTTGCTCCACCGGGATAGAATATTGCTTCGTCGATACTAACCATCTGCTTCCGTGTCGGCCATAATGGTCTATATAGAACGGCTTATACCCTTTAGGGGCTGGCGTCAGCTTAGGTAAATCAGCTGATGGATAGGCATAACTATTGCTTGCGCTAACCTTTAGATTCTTTGCAAAAAGTTCTCGGGGCGACTGTGCCCATTGCGTCAACGCAACAGACAGGACAAGCGCGACGAGTATTAAAAGTCTCTTCATATATCGTTGTTTTATAATTTCCAATTAGCCACATGAAATTTATTCAGTGCGGGTATCTATAATCTTATTATCTATTTTTCCTTTGTGTTTGTTGCCGTCTATTTTTTAGCTCCTTGATTCTAACTTTGGTTTAACTTTCTTCACAACTTTAGTCGGTTTCACGAGCCGTAACACCTGGGCTGTGCGAGCTGGCACATACAATTTAAGCCATCCAAGCCCATAAGCATCATATATAGGATCAGGCATAGTGAAATGATTCACTTTATCATCTATATTCCCATGTCCGCCGTATTTGGGGTCATCGGTGTCCATTACGCCCGTATATTCTCCCACTGGCGCAAGTATGCCGTAATCTGAGAATGATTTACTTGGATTAAAATTAAACACAAACACCAAATCGCCACGTTTGAATGCCAGAACTTGGTCATCATCCTTTTCCCAAAGCTTCTCAACGGGTAATGCTTGGAAATTATGCTTCCCACCAATCAGTTTCAGCATATCTGTGTCAAAATTATTAAGGAATTGATACTTTAGATCCTCCCTATCCACCAAATCCCACTGACGACGTGCGTATTTATATGACCATCCATTGCCCTCTCTAGGGAAATCAATCCATTCCGGGTGTCCAAATTCATTTCCCATAAAGTTTAGATAGCCTCCATTAATAGTAGAACAAGTTACTAGTCTTATCATCTTATGCAATGACATTCCACGGTCAACGGTCATATTATCATCGTCACGCATCATATGCCAATACATTTCTCTATCAATTAAGCGGAATATAAGCGTTTTATCTCCCACTAAGGCCTGGTCGTGGCTTTCTGCATAACTGATGGTCTTTTCATCTGCACGACGATTAGTCAATTCCCAGAATATGGATGTAGGATGCCAATCCTCATCTTTCTTTTCTTTAATGGTCTTAATCCAGTAGTCGGGAATACCCATTGCCATTCGGTAGTCAAATCCTATACCCCCCTCACTCACCTTTTCAGCTAGGCCTGGCATTCCGCTCATCTCTTCAGCAATAGTGATTGCATTTGGATTCACCTCATGAATAAGCTTATTCGCAAGGCTCAAATATGTAATGGCATTTGTGTCCTGACCTCCATTGTAATAGTCGTCATAGCCTCCAAAGGCTTGACCTAATCCGTGGTTATAATAAAGCATTGATGTGACTCCATCAAAACGGAAGCCATCAAAATGATATTTCTCAATCCAGAATTTACAGTTCGACAATAGAAAATGAAGTACTTGGTTTTTACCATAATCAAAGCACAAAGAATCCCATGCAGGATGTTCTCTGCGGCTATCACCATAGAAATATTGATCTAGGCTGCCATCAAATCTACCAAGCCCTTCTATCTCATTTTTCACGGCATGAGAATGCACGATATCCATTATCACACTCACACCTTGGCGATGGGCCTCATCAATTAGATGCTTTAATTGGTCGGGAGTACCAAATCTGCTTGATGCAGCAAAGAAGCTAGACACATGATATCCGAAAGATCCATAATAAGGATGTTCCTGTATCGCCATTATTTGTATAGCATTATATCCGTCGGCCACAATTCGGGGTAGTACACTCTCTCTGAATTCGTCATACGATCCAATACCCTCTCTATTTTGCCCCATACCAATATGGCACTCATAAATGAGCAATGGCGACACATTCGGCTTAAAATCTTTAACCTTAAATTCATAAGGATGCTCGGGATTCCACACCTCAGCTGAGAAAATATATGACTGCGGGTCTTGAACCACTCGTGTGGCATATGAAGGTATTCTGTCTCCTTCACCACCATCCCATTTTATATGAAGTTTGTATAAATCACCATGTTTAATTGCTCCTCCTGGCATTTTTAGCTCCCAAACACCATTATCCTTGCGTTCGAGCGACCAACATTCTTCCATCTGCCAGCCGTTGAACGTTCCTATCATATATATTGAAGTAGCATTCGGGGCCCATTCACGAAACACCCAGCCATCATTATCCTTATGTAATCCAAAGAACCAATGACCATTTGCGAAATCAGCCAACTTAGTATTCTTGCCGCACAATTCTTTTTCTTTGCGCACCACATCATCATGACGTCCCTCAATTATAGCGGCATAAGGCTCTAGCCATGGGTCATTCTTTAATAATCTAAGTACTTTTTTCATGTTATATACTTTTGGATTTATGGTTCCATTGTAATGTTTTAATTTATCTCTATTGGAAAGCAAATATATGATTAATTTCACATTCTACCACCCTATCAATCCCAATAAATTAATTTATGCGTTTAATATGCACAACGCTTTGAGCGTATCGCGAATAAGCAAAATGCTATATTTTATGGCTAAAAAATTCAAAAAGCCTTTATCAGACGACAAAAAATCAATATCTCAATTATTTTTTTTGTGTGAAATTATTGCGGTTTTAAAAATTATCTCTACCTTTGCAACCGAAATCAACGAAAGCATGACTCCGTAGCTCAGTTGGTAGAGCAAATGACTCTTAATCATTGGGTCGAGAGTTCGAGCCTCTCCGGGGTCACAAAGGGAAGTTTAAACACTTCCCTTTTTTCTTATCCCTAATTTAAATTTTGGCATTGTTCGCAAAATATTGGTCTAGTTTAGGTGTCCTAAACTGAAAGCCAGCCTCAACCAAACGCCTCGGCACAGCACATTGCCCACGAAGTATTAATTGCGATCTTTCTCCCAGAATCAGCTTAGGCAAGAATGGAGGCAGATACACCACTGGCATTCTCGAATAATACGAATGAAGAAGTTGTGTAGTAAATTCAAGTTGAGAGCTACATTCCGGCGCCGTAAGGTTAATTATTCCTCGCAACCTTGGATTTTCAATAATAAATCTAATAGCACGCATCAAATCCTCCCTTCCAATCCACGACAATGGAACCTTTCCAGAACCAAAAATAACGCCAAACCCTCTTCTTATCATAGGCAATAATTGCTTTATCACTCCCCCATTAGGAGCGAGTACTACCCCAAATCTTGTAATCACGCCTCGCACTCCGTCTCTCACTCGCTGCGCCTCAGTCTCCCATTTAACACACACTTGCGCTAGAAAAGAATCTCCATAATCAGTGCTATCTTCATTATGCATTCCTTCATCATTGTATATCCCCACTGCAGATGCACATATAAATGTCAATGGATGGGTACTTGAATTAATTGCATCTACAATTGCTTTAGTACTATTAATCCTGCTATCTAGTATTTCTTTTTTATACCTTGATGTCCATCTTTTAGAAATTGTAGCACCTGCTAGATTTATCACCACGTGTGATGTATTAACAATCTCACGCAGCGCCTGGCTATATTCCAGCGTAGAACGGTTTATCTCTACCACCTTATGTCCACTATCTGCAAGATATTCACGCAAGCGAGTTCCAACAAACCCCGATGCACCGCATATTGATATATTCATACATTTGTATAATTAGTGATATTATATTAACATTAAAATATATCCTATTTGTTTCAAAAGAGGCAAATAATTTTAGGGCTGCTGCATTATTCGAAATGTAGCAACCCTAAAATTTTTTATTGTCATGAGTTTTAAACTATTTGATAAAGTGTACCAACGGTTTATGGACGGATTCAATGTCCTTCACAATACTTGAAAGATATATTTGACCTTCTGTTATCGTATTTTCTTCTTCTGCAGAACCCACGCCTTCCGGTTGATCATCCTTTTCATAATTTTGTTGGTTTATCACAGCTTGAATGTGGCTGACACTCTGTTCCAATTCATGAGCCGCTCTTTCTAAAAGTTCGGTGCTATTATTTTTCATAACGATGTAGAGTAAAAATTTACACTCTAACAATCAATATTCGATTTATGTTTATCAATCACCCTCATGGAACAAAAAAAGGAGGACCGTAGCAGTCCTCCCAGTTCACAATTTTATTTGATTGAATTATAGTTTTGACACTCTAACTTTATACTCGTTAAGGCAAGCGTCAAGACGTTCTTGAGCTGTGGTATCGCCAGGTACATTATGAGACGGATTGATATAGAGTTTTACTCCGCGGTCAGCCAAAATCTCAGCCACAGTGGTAATAGTCATCCACACCAGATTCACAAAAGCAAATGTAGACAATGGTCCTATTTTATCTTGATGGTCTTTAAGCACCACTGATGCATCAACCACCGGCACACATGAGTCCACCACAATATCCGCAATTTCAAAAAGAGTTTTGCCGCTTGGATGGCGAGTCTTTTTTCCCTTTGCCTCAGCAGCCGAGCCATAGGCTATAACTGTCATTCCAAGTTCTTTAGCTTTAAGCGCCATCTCAATATTCACATTGTTTATTCCCGTATGCGAGAATATCCATAAGCAATCGTCACTTGAGAAGTTATATTGTTTCATAATTGCTTCGGCATAACCTTGGCATCTCTCCAAGAAAAGAAATTGATGAATCCCCATTTGTCCTGTAATTCCAGTGAAGAATGTCATTGGGAGTTCTACAATAGGATGAAAACCCACAAATCCTCCAATGCGAGGATACATTTCCTCTACAGGTATTGTGGCATGACCGCAACCAAATGTATGTACCCAACGCTTTTTCTCTATGCTATCAGCCATTGCCAAAGCAGCTTTCTTTACGTTTTCTAATTGTGTAGTTTTCAATTTCTCCATAATGCCTGCGGCATTATCCATCCATTCTAATGCTAACATTTTTTTAATTTTGTTTATTGATAATATTTTTGTTTACTATAATTACTATCATTTGAATTGCAAGGAGCGCAATAAGGAAAATCGGAAACACTCTGATTCCAAATCCCCCGCTTATGCGACCCATTGTATAGTTTAAAATCGAATTTCCGCTTAATGCTAGGAACAAAGCAAAACCTATTGCAGAGCCAGTAGTTTGCGTGAAGTAATCGCTTATCAGACCAATCATCACCGGGAAGCCCGCAGCTAGACCGGCTCCAATCAAGAAAAGACCGATATATACCACCATGGGATATGAAATTGGCGACAATAAGAATGCGCCTAGAAGCACAACTATCACCAAGAAAATACCTCCAATGAGAAAATATATCTGATTATTAATTCTCAGGAATTTGCCAAGAAGCAGCCTCATCACAGTCATTCCAAGCACAAGCATAGTAAGTGCGAACAGGGCGTTGGCATTTGTCATTGCTGAAGTATTCATCAAATATGTGGTACTCCAATTATTGAACAACCCTTCCAATCCACTTTGCATAAAAAGGTATATTCCGAATATCCATATCAAAGGCTTTTTTGCCACTCCTAATATTTTTCTCAATGGAACACCTTGAGCTTGTAAGGACGTAGGAAATTTTATAGTAGCAAAATACACTATGCTTAGACCCATCACTAATGCCGCACCTTGAAGTATCATCTCATAGCTGCACACATTCTCGCATGCACCTAAAAGCATAGGCATCAACAATGCGCCCACACCATAGCATGCGCCTAAGATACTTAATCTAGCCCCTCTATGCTCTGGCGTGCTCACTTCAGCCACAAGTGCATTCGTTTCTCCATTAAGTACTCCACCACCCAGTCCTATTACGAATACAAACAATCGATGAAGAAAGATATTATCAGTCATTGACAATCCTAATAATCCAAGGCCAGTAATTGCCGAGCTAACGATAAGCAGTTTTTGATATCCAGTCTTATCCACTACAGGGCCAAAAACAAGCGAACCAACAAGTACTCCGACAGGTAATACAGATGCAAGCCATGCAATCTGTGTGCCATCGAGATGGTATTTAGCCTCAAGTGCAGGCAACACTGATCCAAGCACTATAAAAGCAACTCCAAAGAATGCCATCCCAATACATCCTGCAATAAATACTTTCATCTCGTCTTTCATAATTTCATCATTTATGGTCTTTTATACTTAACAATGCCAAATATCCAGCCCCATAAAGTGCGGACTGACCGTTCAATGCAGCTCCCACAAATTTCACTTCTTTCATTGAAATTGGCTGTCCCCATTTAAGCGCCTCGGCATATATATTATCCAGAATTTGAACAGCTGGGCCAAAAACTCCACCGCCCCAAATTATCTTTTCAGGATTGAAAAGGCTCACTAAATTGGCGGCAGTTTTACCCCATATATTTAAAGCCTTATCCACCACCTTTGAAGCCAATCTATCTCCGCTCCAATATGCATCGAAAATTTCATGTGTGGTTATCATCTTTATGTCATAATTATATAGCGGACTCTCATTAACGAATTCTTCTTTTGACATTAATGCACGCGCGTAGTTGGCTATCCCTGTACCTGAAGCATAACTTTCCATAAATCCCGTAGCTCCATTGTTATCATATTCATCTTCTCCGAGTGCCATCCAACCCGCACATCCTGCTATATCTGCCATTCCATGCATGATTCTTCCATCTACAAATAATCCAGCTCCCACACCTGTTCCCACAGCAAGATATATAGCATTCTCACAACCCATTGCTGCTCCCTTCCACACCTCTCCGAGTATATAGCAAGTTCGGTCGCTTTCCACATCCACTCTCACTGCATTATCTTGCAAATGCAACTGTATCTCTTCTTTAAGTGGATAGTTATCCCATCCAGGTATATTAGGCGCCCATACGCGTTCTGTACGGCTATCAGCTATACCAGGCACGCATATTCCCACTGCCTGAAGCTCCTTTGAAGTCTCAGCCGATGATTTTCTTAGAATATCGATGGTTTCGAGTACAAGATTTCCCACCTCCAAGCCTTCTCTTTTGTCGAGAAGTTGAGATGTAGTATTGATAATTTCTCCTTTGTTATTAAAAATAGCGCCTATTATCTTGGTACCTCCAAGATCTATGCCAATAACTGCCATAGTATCAAATTTAATAGTTTCCTTTGGTATCTTCGATTTATAAGTGCCCAACTATGTTTTTATGATAATTGTGATTAAACAGTAAAGCACTTTAATATCTGCAAATATAAAAATCTTTTTTATCCATGCCTAATATTTATGCTTTTATATTTCCTCCTTTTTCCAATATAAATTAGATGTTTATAACGAACAACACCTCCCTATACCACATAGAGAGGTGCTGCTTTTTATAAATCATATTATAATCAAATAGTGACTTCTCCACACAAGGAGTAAGCCATATATTTTTTTACGTTTTCAGGAGGAAGCCCCATTCCAAAAAGATACATCATCTTTGTGATGGCTGCTTCCGACGTTATATCATGTCCGCTTATAACTCCTGCCTTTGTGAGGCTATCGCCAGTTGCATAGCGAGTGTTATGCACGCCACCATTCACACATTGGGTCACATTTAATATCACTATACCACGTCCAACAGCATCACGTATTGCCGCCGTAAACCACTGGTCAGTAGGCCCATTTCCAGCCCCATAAGTCTTGAACACGATACCTTTTATGTTGGGAGTATTAAGAATGTATCTGAGAGTGCTTTCGGTCATTCCAGGATTCAAATCAAGAAACATCACATTCGTATCCATATTATAACGCACTTTCAAAGGTCTTTTTGTCGGCACGCGATACAAAGATTCTTCATTGAAGTGAATACCCAAACCTATTTTCGCTAATGGCGGATAATTGTTGCTCTTGAATGCATTGAAATTATCAGCACTCATCTTAGTGCTTCTATTTCCTCTCCATAAATAATTTTCAAACATAATTGCCACCTCCTGCACTAGAGGTTCGCCAAAGCTATCTCTCGCAGCTGCTATCTGGAGTGAGGTGATTAGATTTTCTTCACCATCAGTTCGCACTTCACCAATTGGCAATTGTGAACCGGTTATTATCACTGGCTTATGTAGGTTTTCAAGCATGAAGCTCAGCGCTGAGGCCGTGAATGCCATAGTATCTGTGCCATGAAGCACCACAAACCCATCAAAAGCATCATAATTATCTTCGATTGCAGCTGCGATATCACTCCAATGAGAAGGAGCCATATTTGCGCTATCTATCGGTGGATTAAATTGGATATTACTGATATCGTAATCCAATTTCTTTATCTTGGGAACATTATCGATTAAGTGTGTGAAATCGAATGGTTGGAGCACCTGGGTTACATCGTTTTCGATCATACCAATAGTACCGCCAGTATATATAATTAATAGTTTAGGACGAACTGCCATAGTTGTGGAAAGTGTTGAAATAATCAAAAAATAGAAATAATATCGCTTCAGCGATTTATTTTATCGTTGCAAATGTAAAAACAATAATTTATATATAAAATAGCAAAATGAAAGTTTTTACACCTATGCAGGCAGATTTTAACCAGATCTCAGCAATACAAAATGCATAATTATAGCGTCTATTAATAGAATTTAGTTATCTCATCCAAAACGCAAAGAACCCTTCAAAACCATCTTTTTTGAAAAAAATTACAAATTTGTGCAACGAAAAGATTCCCTCGTCCGTCTAACATTCGAACGACGCTTAAGAGTGCACATTAGGACGTAGGTTCACGAAAAGAATTAATCTAAAAAACAAACGAATGAAAGTTAAATATATTTCTACGAGGCTTACAATAGCTGTATGTGCCTTATTATCAACCGGGATAAGCGTGTGTGCTCAAAGCGAAGCGGCAGACAGTTTAAGGCTTGACTCAATAGCAAATGCCTTCGACAAAAAGGTTGAATTACATGAAGTAGTTGTAAAAGGAGCTTCTATGATTAAGAAAGCTGACCGACAGCTCTATATTCCGTCTGCTGACCAAATGAAAGTTGCTACTAATGGAGTTGATCTTCTTAGCAAATTAAATATACCCACATTAGTTGTCAATCCTATGGCTAGTACCATTGCTCTTGCTTCGCAAGGCAAACTAGACATTAGAATAAACGGGCGTCCTATCGATGTAAAAGAATTAAAGAATATCGACCCAAAGTATGTAGTCAGAGTAGAATATCACGACAATCCGTCTCTTCGCTATGGCGGAGCTGAAGCCGTAGTAGATTTCATAATCAAACAACCGACTTCTGGAGGTAGCCTCGGCTTAGATATGAAACAAGCTGTGAACCAAGGATGGGGAGAATATAATATCAATGCTAAAATCAATCACAAGAAATCAGAATTTTCTTATGATAGCTATATTGGTCCACGCTGGGATTTTGGTCAATGGCGCTCAAATATTGAATCATACACTAGAAAAGACGGCTCAAAATACCAACGTATTGAAACTGGTATTCCTACAAATATAAACTATATAGGAAGTTGGAATCAGTTAGGATACAATTTTACCGACCCAGGAAAGCAACTATTTTCTGCACAGCTTAAAATGTGGTATGAAAACAATAAAAATGACGATTTCAGAGGAATCCTTGAAAATCAGGACTCCGGCATAAAATATCAGGTAAACGAGCTCTCAAAGGGCAAATTCAAGAATCCTGCTCTCGACCTTTATTATCAACGCAATCTAGCAAAGGACCAATTGATTATGTTTAATATCGTGGGGGCTATAGCACCATCAAATTCATATCGTAACTATACTGAATATCTCGTAGGCAATGATGGCGATATTGCTACGAATCCTACTACCGACATAACGACCTCATTAGATGGTAAGACTTATTCTTTAATCGGGGAAGCTGATTATGAAAAGACGTGGAAAAACGGCAGATTCACTGCTGGTGGTCGCCATACTCAATCTTGGAGTGAAAATACTTATAAAATCCTTGATGTTAAAGACAAAATGCGCCTTGCCGAAACTTACGGATATGCCGAATATTGGCGCCGTTTAGGCAACAAAGTTGACATTACACTTGGAGTAGGTGCTTCACATTATTACAATAATAATGTTGATGTGAAGAAAAGCTCAGAGTGGGTGTTCAGGCCTAAATTAAATGTAAGATATGTGATAAGCAACTCTTCCACTCTTAGATTCGACTTCAATAGCTATGGGAACGCTCCTTCTCTTAGCCAAATCACAAGCGTTGAGCAAGCAATCGACAAGACTCAGGTTTCCGTCGGAAACGCCAACCTTAACACCTTCACTTCATATAAATTCGGACTTCAATATGAATTTAACAAGAATTGGTTCTATGGAAGATTCCGTGGTGAATACCAATATCACAACAAGCCAATCATGGAAGACAAATATTGGGGTGAGAACAACATTATAAGCTCTTATGCAAATCACCGTGATGCTCAAATCCAAAAATACTCATTCACTTTTAGAATACAGGCTATTAAGGATTGGTTGTCTTTCTCAGGAAATCTTGGATTTAACAGATACATAATGCACGGTAATGACTACACACATTGCTACAACAACACCTATTTCAATGGGCAAATGGAACTTACGCACTGGAACTTCACTCTTTTTTCCATGATTATGACGAACTATAACAACTTTTGGGGAGAGTCAATAAATGGAGGTGAAAACCTCACATTAATTGCTTTAGCATATAAACATAAAGATTGGAACTTCTTTGGAGGTATGATGAACCCTTTCACCAATAATTATAAACGTGAATCCTCAAACTGGAACAAGTATGCAGGATATGAACGTGCCACTCATATCAAAGGAATCCAGCAACTTGTGGCTTTTGGCTTCTCCTGGAACATTCAATGGGGACGCAAGCATAATGCCGACCAAAAACGATTGAACAACGAAAGTAGTAGAGAATCAGTAAAAGCTTCCGGGAAGGGCTAATAAATAGTTTATACGATAAAAAAAGAAAAACAGCTTTTACTAGTTATATATTTAAATTAGACATTCCCTGAGAGCAGACTGAACGCGATGTTTAGTCTGCCCTCTTTTTTAATTCTTATGAATAGAGTCAGCTTTTTCCATAGAATCGCACCGTTCTAACATGTTGAGCGCAGAAGAATCTGGGTTGATGATTGGATCGGGTTTCACTTCTTCCTCAAACTGCATGTCTCCGGCAAGATTGGATAGATTGCTGCCCCAAAGATTCATTTCACTCATCCCTTCGTGGCCTCTACCTCCCAAGTAAATTTAATAGTTTCTAATCGAATAATTATTTTTAATGCTCGATAATGAGAGTCTCAGGGGAGTAATTCCATAAATACCTAATAATTAATTTTTTGGATATAGAATCATAATAAAATTCGCCATCTTTTAGAGCGGCTAAAGATTGTGAAGGCTTTAGAGATGAAAGTCCCATTTTAATACTCTTTGGAGCAGACTGGGTATCCATTATCTCAAACGTGAGTATACGAGCTGCCGGCATATTGCGATAACCCATACCCTCGCTTTCGATGGCAATAGTAGTGTATTCATCATTATGACGAGCTGTGAAATCAATAAGTTGGTATTTATCCCCCTTAATTGTGCCGGTACTTGTTCTATCGTCATCAAACAAACTGTATCTGCTTGTCGTATCCGCTGGAAAATACAAAATAGTGTAATTTGCGGGATTATAGTCCTCCGTACTCTTCATTGCATAATCAGCAAGCGGTATTATTGCACCGGCTCTGGCAAATAGAGGCAGCACATCAATAGGTGCATCATACCTCACTCTTATCGGCCCATCAAAATACTGTTGTGGATTATTGAATGAATACCACTTTCCCTTGGGAAAATAAATCATGCGAGATGTAGCATCCTTATCCAATATCGGAGCCACCAATATATCACGCCCCCATAGATATTCATCTTGTATATCTACAGTAGCTGTATCAGAAGCATTGTAGAAATTCAAAGGTCTTACAAATGGTGCACCCTCTGTTGCATTTTCATAGGCTAGCGTGTAGTTATAAGGTAGCCAACGGTAACGGTCATTTATTATCCCTTTGAACAGCTCCTGGTATTCTGCGTAATGATATGGCTCGGCATCCATGGTACTGTGAGTGCGTAAAATAGGGGTAAACAATCCCAATTCAAGCCAACGGGCATATAATTGCGGATCAACAGGATTATTCTTATCCACTGCAAAACCTCCAACGTCATGCGACATATAACCGAGTCCGCTTAAAGCACTATTGAGCATTATCGGGATCTGAGCTTGCAAACCTCCCCACGACCTGCTAACGTCTGTTGACCATGGGAACACCGAAAATCTTTGTAATCCTGCTGTTCCTCCACGCATCAAAGTCATCAATCGCACATTAGGGAACTCTTTCTTAAAACCATCATATATTATTTGACTCCAATCATTTCCATATACATTGTGATATTCACTTGCTGTCATTCCATTAGCATGGAGAATAGTAAGCGGATGCACTTCTGGCTCGCCAAGGTCGCCCCACCATCCTGACACTCCTTCTCGAGTAAGGGCGCTATATCGCCCCCAAAGCCAATCTCTAGTGGTAGGATTGCTCACATCGAGCATTCCTGCATCTCCCACCCATGTAGTTACATCATGCACATTACCCAAAGAATCCTTAGCAAGCATTCCTTTTGAGGCAGCCATATTATAGTTGTCAATTGCTCCAATTTTATTAAGATATGGCTGAGATATGATAATAGTTTTCACACCCTTAGATTTCAACTCGGCAAGCATCTTGCGATGATCGGACCATTGATCCTTATTCCACTCAAAACGCCCCATATCAGTCTCTTTACCATACCAGTATAGGTCAAGCACAATTGCATCCACGGGATAACCTTCTCTCCTTAGCGTATCAATTGTACCTTCAGTCTCAGCCTGTGTCTTATATCCATATTTAGATGTAATATATCCCAGGCTCCAGAACGGAGCTAAATCCTGCCTACCGGTTAATGATGTATATTCTTTGAGCACATTTGCAATAGAGCCATCAGAAGAGTTTATAAAATAATATGCTACAGGATTGGAATTTTCTGTTATATATTCAACAGGATTCTTAAGCACTAAAGTGGCAGGCGAATAATCATCGAAGAACACTCCATATCCATGCGAAGAAATATAGAACGGCACTGTAATATTCATTTGGGCAGTCCTATCTCCCTTTCCATATCCATAATTTTGTTTATTGTACATAATGAGAGAATCGCCTCGCAGATTATAACCAATTCCCCGTTCGCCTGCTCCATAAAAAGCTTCAGGGGGGCTACTTCTGAAAGCTATTTTCCCACAGGCATTATCTTCCTGAAGCAATATTCGGTGATTTTTCATAAAATCTACACCAGAATTATCCTTATCTACCACCACATTCAATCCCGAAGGTAAAGCCAACGTTATATTACGGGTACTTTCATTTACCACAAACTTACCATCTGCCTTAAGCACTATGCTTTTAGATGGTAACTCACTACTTTTTGCATTGTTTTCAATGGCAAGTACCTTAACAATCTGTGAAGAGTAAGGTGTAATTAGAATCTTGCCTTTCTCGCTAGTAATAATAACCGTCCCTTTATTTTCAGAGAATGACAAAACCTTTCCTAATTGCGCCGCATATGAATCAAAGCCAATAGCTAAGGCTGCAAGTAGAAGTATTAGAATTTTAATATTGCGAATCATATAGGTTTTATTTTAAATTACAGTTTATATTTCTCCTTAGTACAAACTTACTCATTTTTACTCATTTCCCAATATTCAAATCATAGTTTTATTCTTTAACGGCTACATTCAAGGCTCTTCCTAAAGTGGCTTATTTTGAATAATAAAAAGCTATTAGATATTTGTTTTAAGTGCTCAAACTTGCTAACTTTGCAACGGATTACTCCACACATAGCATGATAGAACGAATTATTATCATTGACAAAGTTGATCCCGTTATTTTTTATGGGTTAAACAACGCTAACATACAGCTTATACGCAATCTTTTCCCTAAGTTGCGACTTGCCGCGCGTGGCTCTGTCATCAAGGTAATTGGAGACGATAACGAAACGGCACTCTTTAAAGAAAAAATCAACCAGCTTGCCGATTATTGCGCTAAATATAACCAGCTACCCCAAGAAGTAATTATCGACACTATCAAAGGCGACCCTCCTAAGGAGTTAAACATGGAGGACGTGATTATCTATGGTGTTAATGGCAAACCAATTTCTGGCCGTACCCCTAATCAACAACTTCTTGTTAAAACTTACACAGAAAATGACCTCACTTTTGCCCTAGGCCCTGCTGGAACGGGTAAGACCTATGTGGCAATCGCTCTTGCAGTGCGTGCGCTTAAGAATCGTGAGGTAAGAAAAATAATTCTTTCCCGCCCTGCTGTGGAGGCAGGCGAAAAGCTAGGCTTTCTTCCTGGCGACATGAAAGATAAAATCGACCCGTATTTACAACCACTCTATGATGCCCTTGAGGACATGATTCCTGCTAATAAGTTAAAGGAATACATGGAGTCTAACGTTATTCAGATAGCGCCACTCGCATTCATGCGCGGACGCACACTTAATGAAGCAGTTATAGTGCTCGACGAGGCTCAAAATACTACTACGCATCAAATCAAAATGTTCCTCACCCGATTAGGAATGGGAGCAAAAATGATTATCACTGGCGACGTTACTCAAATTGACTTACCGCGCACCACCCAATCAGGACTTATCCAGGCGCTGAAGATTCTGAAAGGTGTTAAAGGAATTGGGCGAGTGGAATTTGGCAAAAAAGATATTGTGCGACATCAGCTCGTGCAGCGAATAGTTGAGGCTTATGAAAAGTATGATGAGCGACAAAAAGTGATTCGTACTGAAATTGAAAGCCCCAATAGTCCGAAATCATCTGAGACCGAAGATACAATCTCTTAAAAAATATTTTAGCTATGGCAAAAACGTTGGTACATACCGATTTCAATTTCAAAGGACAAAAAGGAGTCTATCATGGTAAAGTACGCGACGTGTACGACATTAACGACGACATTCTCGTTATGGTCGCTACCGACCGTATATCTGCTTTCGATGTTATCCTTCCTAAAGGTATTCCTTTTAAAGGACAGGTGTTAAACCAAATCGCTGCAACATTCCTTGATGCTACAAGCGACATCGTTCCTAATTGGAAACTTGCCACACCCGACCCTATGGTTACCGTAGGATTAAAGTGCGACGGATTCCGTGTAGAAATGATTATACGCGGTATTCTCACTGGTAGTGCATGGCGCGATTATGCCGCTGGTTGCCGCGAAATATGCGGAGTAAAGCTCCCTGACGGAATGAAGGAAAACGAACGCTTCCCTGAACCTATAATCACTCCCACAACTAAGGCTGACGCAGGACACGATGAAAATATTTCTAAAGAAGAAATAATCGCTCAAGGCATAGTTTCAGCTGAAGATTATGAAACAATGGAAGGTTACACACGCGCGCTTTTTGCTCGTGGACAAAAAATGGCTGCAGACAAAGGGCTTATCCTTGTTGACACAAAATATGAATTTGGAAAACGTGATGGCAAAGTTCTCCTAATGGATGAAATCCACACTCCAGATTCTTCTCGATACTTCTACGCTGCCGACTACGAAGAAAACTTCAAAAAAGGACTTCCTCAGCGCCAACTTTCTAAGGAATTTGTTCGTCAATGGCTAATTGAGAATAACTTCATGGGCAAGCAGGGCCAGCAAGTACCTGAAATGACTGATGAATACTGTGATTCAGTTTCTCAACGCTATATTGAGCTTTACGAACATATAGTTGGAGAGAAATTCGTGAAAGCTGAAGATTCAGACATCAACGCTCGTATTAAAGCCAATGTTGAGAACTATCTCAAGACTCTTTAAAATTTAATCCGACACTATAAAACTGAGGCGTACTCTTTTAGGTGTGCGCCTCTTTTCACCCCTTAACAAATATATTAGCTGTGAATTATAAAGCAGAGGAAATTCGACCATATAACGAGAATGAGAGCAAAACTGGCCAAGTACGCCAGATGTTTGACTCGATTGCTCCTGCCTACGATTTCATGAACCGCGCTATGACTTTCGGTATCGACAAAATCTGGCGCAAAAAAGCAGTGAAAATGGTGGGCAAGTATTCTCCCGAAAATATTCTTGATGTTGCAACAGGTACTGGAGATCTAGCCATAGAGATATTCAACCGTCTACATCCAAAGTCTATTACTGGCATCGACCTCTCTAAGGGTATGCTCGATGTCGCCACAGAAAAGGTTGCACATCTCAATCTTTCACAACAGATATCTTTTGAGGAAGGCGACTGCCTAGCTCTTCGTTTCGAGGAAGGTTCATTTAATGCAGTTACAGTAGCATATGGAGTTCGTAATTTTGAGCATCTTCAGCAAGGATATGCCGAAATGTATCGTGTGCTCGCTCCTGGTGGCATACTATGCGTAGTAGAGCTATCCACTCCCACTAATCCATTGATTAAACTATTCTATAAATTCTATACACGCTTATTAATTCCTACAATAGGACGCTTTATTTCTAAGGACAGGCGTGCTTATAGCTATCTTCCGGAAAGTATTGCTGCAGTGGCGCAGGGTGATGAAATGCTCGACATTATGCGCAGTGTTGGATTCCAGAATTGCCGTTTCAGACCTCTTACTTTCGGCACTTGCACTATTTACTTGGGCGAAAAGAAATAATATCAGTTAAATTTACCAAACTGAGCATCCAAACAAATCACGTTTTATTAGTCATATTAGCCATTTATTTTTATCTTTGCCTTTGATTAATTATAATAGCGCCAGGCTTGACAATCTTATAATTATCAGTGTGGAGTTGTTTGTATAATTTAATTTTAAGCTGGAAGCTATATTCACTTAATATTTTAGTTATGGCAATTAAATGTATCGGTATTTTAACATCGGGAGGGGATGCTCCAGGAATGAACGCTGCAATTCGTGCAGTAACTCGTTCCGCTATATTCGCCGGATTTCAAGTAAAAGGTATTTATCGCGGTTACAAAGGTTTGATTACCGATGAAATCGTCGAATTCAAAACTCAAAACGTATCAAACATCATCCAAATGGGTGGCACTATTCTTAAGACTGCAAGATGTCAAGAATTTACCACACCCGAAGGTCGTCAGCTGGCTTACGACGTACTAAAGCGTCAGGAAATTGATGCCCTTGTGGTAATCGGTGGTGATGGTTCTCTTACTGGTGCACGCATTTTTGCCACTGAGTTTAACTTTCCTATCGTAGGTCTTCCTGGAACTATCGACAACGACCTTTTCGGTACTGATAGAACTATTGGTTACGATACCGCACTAAACACTATAATGCAGTGTGTGGATAAAATCCGCGACACAGCCACTTCTCACGAACGCTTGTTCTTTATCGAGGTTATGGGGCGTGATGCCGGCTTCCTAGCTCTTAACGGAGCTCTCGCTTCTGGTGCTGAGGCTGCCATTATACCTGAAATCTCTACTGAAGTTGACCAACTTGAAGAACTTATCAAGAATGGTTTCCGTAAGAGTAAAAACTCTTCTATCGTTCTTGTTGCTGAAAGTCCAATTACGGGTGGTGCTATGGCTCTTGCAGAACGCGTTAAGAACGAATATCCACAATACGACGTACGTGTATCTATCCTTGGCCATTTGCAACGTGGTGGATCACCTACAGCCATAGACAGAATCCTTGCATCTCGCATGGGAGCTGCTGCTGTTGATGCTTTGCTCGAAGACCAACGCAATGTGATGATTGGTATCGCTAACGATGACATCGTTTATGTTCCTTTCTCTAAGGCTATCAAAAATGACAAGCCAATTAATCGCGAACTTCTAAGCACATTAAGAAGACTCTCAATTTAATATATCGAAATAACATAGTAGGTATTTATAAAACAAAAGGATGCTTAATAATAAATTAAGCATCCTTTGACATTATACTACTAATGTTGTTTTCCATGTCCCTATTATTTACTCATACTAATTCTTTCTTAGCGTCAATTTTTTTCATCTCTTTTAGAGAACTATTCTGGCAATCACTTGCCAACCATAAAATCCATTCTACGTTTATTATGCATCTTTATTTATGTCTTGCTAACCCTAAAATACTATTTTATCCAATATGTAATTACTAATTAAATTTCTGAGTTTATCATTAACCTATCGCTTTATTAATTACATTGCAAATATAAGCTCGAATACAAAATCGAGGGGTCAGCATACGCAAATAATGAGTCAGTATACGCAAATAATGAGTAAATAAGTTTATGGACAAAAAAACAATATACTGATATTCAGTATATTAAAGCTCCATGTTAAAAACAATCTTCAAAAACAACCACTTTTTACACAAAAAAATCTTTTGACATCTTGCAGAATAATATCTCTATTACTAGCAAATAATGCCAAAAGATTTAATAATATATTATGGGAAATTTACTTCCCTTTTTTCTCGCTATTCAAAACATTTCGATAATCGCCCGGAGTGATTTCATACATCTTTCCAAAAACTCTATAGAAATTAGCTTTGGATGAGAATCCACATATTTCGCCAATTTCAGCTACTGATATTTCAGGATTTCCTTGCAGAAGTTTTAATGCTCTCTTTAGCCTTACTTGATTTATATATTCTGAAACACTCATTCCATCCATACCCACTTTAACAGCTTCAGTCACGTATGTTCTGTTAGTGTTCAGCATTTGGGCCAACTCATCTCGCCCCAGCTTCTCTTGCAGAACGTCCTGCTTCGAAAGGAGTGTCTCAATGCTCTTAAACAACTTCTCCTCCCTACTTAGTTGTTCTTCTGGAATCCTCTCCTTAGTCTCTCTGGATGTTTCTTCTTCATACTCACGCTTCCTAATCTTTTCCACTAACTCCACATTACGCCTGCGCACTATCTTGTTATATCGGAATAAATAGAATATCAAAACTGCCATTAATACGACCAAAATACTAATGAAAATTATCCAATTCAGCTTATTCTGGTTCTGATATTTAAGATGGTCAACATCATATTGGGTTTGTAGCTCCATCAATTTATCCCCCGAGTTTGCCGCTGAAATGGAATCCTTTATCGACATCAAGGTGAGATTATTCTTATATGCTTCTTCCCAACGGCCCATTTCAGCAAGCAGCTTGCCTTTCACATCATAATAATATGAACTGTCAAATTTATATTTCTTACATGCTACCAGAACTGAATCAATACAATCAAGGGTAGTCTGTTTTTGTCCTATCGCACCATAATAGAAGCGTGCATTATCATAATAGTAGAATTCATAATTAGACGGACAATCATACGGATACTTAGCAGTAAGTTCATTAAATAAATTAAAATAATTATCAAGTGTGCGCCTGTCCAATGTTTGTGCAGAGCTGAGCATTTGTGAATACGCCAAGATTTCACCTATATGGGTAAAATATTTGCGGTCTTTCATAAATGGTTCTTGTCTGTATCTGTCTATTGCATTCACAAGTTGCTGTGTATATTTAACATCTATGAAGCACAATGCCTTTAAGAACTGGTGGCGAAAGCTATATGATTCCACAAATGGTAGTTTTTCAGCGATTAACAAGCCATCGCGCATATAGCTATCCCATGATTTCATTTTCAGCTTTTTATTCAGCTCAGCATCCCTTATGGCTATTGCAGCAAGTTCATATAGGAGTTTCATGTTTTCATAGGGCTTATCAGGTTGGTTCTTAAGCTCTATCTGATTATCAATAAGCTTTTGAATCATATCCGGTCTTGCCTCCAAATCTCTAATATTGCGCATTAGCTCCATAAAGGCCAATTTTGGCTCACGAGTCTTTCCTATTAGATGTTTCTTACATAGGTTAAGCCAATGGTCAGCCACATCAAATTTTCCATCATTGAGGTTCTTCAACACAAAAGCCTCCCCGGCATCCATCATGGCATATTCATCTTGATATTTAACGCCTTCTTCCCATAATTTCTGTGTATAGGAATAATCCTTCAAGCTCAGGCTAATGTCACTCAAGTCATAAAGAATATTAAGTCGCGCTGTTTTGTCATGCACCTTAGGTAATATTGACGCCAGACTATCACGCGTTTTCTTAAGACTTTGCAGAGTACTATGATAGTAAGCCATCTTCGGATTGACTACGGCAAAACTATCTATAGCAGTAAAACACACCAATAAAATTAATGCATAAAATAATTTCTTTCTCATTTTATTTCTATACTGTTCCATTAACAGATTAAGGTTTGAAACCTCGTTTATTTTTATTCGGCTCCTCCTTGTAATGAATCAAATACCTTACTGAAAAACAATAATTGATAATCTAAAGAATTTGTCCAGTATTCCCAATTATGAGTTCCAGGACGCACTATGTAATCATGAGCCACACCTTTTTTCAATAATGCATCATGAAGTTTATTATTTATGTCAAACATAAAGTCTGAGCTTCCACAATCAAAAATAATATGTTGGCCTTTATTTGCATAAGTCGGCACTAACCCTAATACACTATGGCTATCCCACACACCCTTATTAGATGCATACTCACCAAGTCTGTCCTTAATCTTCCACTTATCTGGAAAAGATGTTATATCCACACCACCACTCATACTACCGCACGCACTGAACAAATCTGGATGGCGAAATGCTAGCCATAACGCACCATGACCGCCCATACTCAACCCCGCTATTCCTCGGTTTGCACCATCGCCACGTGTACGATAGTTCTCATCAATAAATGGAATTAATTCTTGAGTTATATATGTCTCAAACTGCATCTTTGGATCAATCGGAGAGTCAAAATACCAACTATCTTGTCCGTCAGGACACACAAATATCATATCGTATTGTGATGCCAAGTCCTCTAATTCTGGTTTATGCTTAATCCAATCGCTATACTTCCCACTATAGCCATGAAGGAGATATACCACTGAATAAGGCACTTCTTTCTCGTCCTCATCAAAGTATTGAGCCGGAACTATCACTACGTTTTTAATATCCTTGTCCATCTTTGTGCTATATACCGACACAGTGTCCACTTGATGAATCACTACTTCACTCTCAATAGCGTCAGCTGGCTCTTGCGCATAAAGCGTAAATACCAGTGTGATTGCGAATGCCAAGGATAGCAAGCGCAGATTTAAAATTTCTTTTATTCTTGACATAAATACATCTGGATTTAATGGTCTTTCAAAGATAATGCAAAACCTTCAATTTTCAAAGTGTAAAAGTCAAACTGTCATTCACTTTTTTTACTGGCACCAACTGTTAGCCTTCAAACTAGCCAAAACACTATGATCGTTTCTTCCTGAAAAATTCTGTTACCAATTCTGAACACTCCTCAGCTAGTATTCCACTCTGCACCAACGTCTTCTTATGAAATGGATTCTCGCAAAAAGTATGATATCCTCTCTTGTCGTCAGAAGCTCCATACACCACGCGCACTATCTGTGCCCATCCCAATGCACCCGCACACATCAAGCATGGTTCTACAGTTACATATAGCGTACAATTGGTAAGGTACTTCCCTCCTAGATAAGAAGCAGCCGATGTGATAGCCTGCATTTCTGCATGAGCAGTAACGTCTGTGAGTGTCTCTGTGAGATTATGCCCTCTGGCTATTACACGTCCTGCGGATACTATTACAGCCCCTATCGGCACTTCATCACGTTCTAACGCTTTATGAGCCTCATCAAGAGCCATACGCATATAACGCTCATCTGCTGAGGTATCAATCACATTAGCCTTTTTATCTATATTTACAGCCATATCTTCTTTATTGTGTTTCCACAAACCACAATATAAACTTTCCCTGTAGGCAGCCCTTCGATCTCGCCGCGAGTTATGGTTTGAGCGCGACATAAATTACCGTATGCATCATATACTCTCACGCTTTTCCCATAGTTGTCGCCAGCTATATATATTATACCTGAATTTGCATAAATCTTCACTTGTTCATCTTCACTAACTTGACTTACGCCACTTGTACCTGCCACTTTATATTTCACTGGCGTCCCGTCTGCAAAGTAATTTGTAGGAACAATCGTGTATTCTTTGTCTAAATCGCTATGAGGCAGATAATATACATCTGCCGCCGTGATTGCCATTAGTTTGTCTCCGTCATAAATCTTAAAGGCTATACTATTGCCTAAATATAGCACATCCCAATTACCTTCAGCTTTACCAGTAATATCCATCGAAACACCAACTGGCTCTGAAGGATAAACAGTAAATGTTTCGGCTATATTCCATGGAGTAGTACCAGTGTATGCATCCACTGATGCCTCTGGCACTATCAAATCAATTCCGGTAAGAGCTATGAATATTGCCCAACCATTAGCCTCTGGGGCCTTTTTTGCTGCGCAATAAATTTCTTTTAAGCTATGGCAGTTATTGAATCCATAGGCTTCTATTTGATTAAGTGTTGAAGGCAATAGCACCGTATGTAGATTAGTACAAGTCTGGAATGCTCCATTCTTAATCACTGTAACACCTTCGGGGATAGCAATATTTGATATAGCAGTACCCTCAAGCATACTTTTTGATACACTTGTCAAGCCCAAAGGCAATGTGATATTTGCAAGTTTATTTGCAAAATAGAATGCTCCTTCCCCAATAGTTGTTATAGAATTAGGGATATCAACCCCGGTAACTTCGCTATTAGCAAAAGCACGGTTACCAATAGCTGTCACTTTATAATTTACGCCATTATAAAAAACCTGTTCAGGGATATGAAGCACGCCAGTATATGAAGGCGTATTTCCATCTACCTCCGAAGTAATTTCCACTTCACCAGCCGCAGGAAGGAGATTGTAGAAGAATCCTCCGCTCGCAAAACTATAAGCTTTTGCTGGTAATACACTTACCGATATCAATACTATGAATGCGATAAGCTTTAAACTGAAATTTTTCATTTTAATGATATAGTTGTTTCATTCACGATAATACACTCGTTTCACACGGTTAGCAACCGATGTTAGTATTTCATAAGGAATCGTGCCTCGCACATCCGCTAATACTGTTACAGGCACATGCTTACCGAAAATTTCTATTGAATCCCCCACTTTGCAGACAGCATCAGTCACATCAACCATGCAAACATCCATGCACACATTGCCCACTACTGGACAAAGCGTTCCATTTATCCACAATTTTGCGCCCCCATTGCCGAAGCAACGTGCGAATCCATCCGCATATCCTATTGGCACTGTTGCAATTCTAGAGTCTCTTGGCAACAGTCCTTTTCGTCCATAACCAATAGTCGTGCCAGCTGGCCAGTCTTTTATGGAGATAATCACTGAATGAAGTGAAGATACTGTTTGTAAATCATCTTCAGAACCGTCATCAACAGTTGAAATGCCATAAAGTCCAATTCCCACCCTCACCATATCATTCTGATGTTCTGGGAAACGCACTATTCCTGTGGTATTTAGAATATGGCGTAAAATATGATGTTTGAAATGTTGCTGAAGCATATCGCAACATTCGTCAAAATATTTGAATTGTTTTTGAGTATATTCGTCTTGCAAAGGTTCATCTGCCACGCATAAGTGAGAGAAAACACTTGCAGGTCTTATAGCCGATTGATTCTTCAAAAGCTCTATCAACTCTGGTAGTTGCTCTTTCAAGAAGCCCAATCTGTGCATTCCTGTATCTAACTTGATATGGACGGGATAATTACTTATGGCACACTTTTCGGCCTCCTTGATAATTTCTTTACATTCATCCAGGCTAAACACCTCCGGCTCAAGGTTATACGCAAACATTGCCTTATAATTGGTAACCCTTGGATTAAGCACCATAATCGGCATCGTTATTCCTGCCTTACGCAAATCCACGCCTTCATCATGGGCTGCCACAGCCAAATAAGCTGCTCCCCTGTCCTGCAATGTCTTAGCAAGTTCATAAGAACCTGCTCCATAACCTGATGCTTTAACCATGCACACAAGTTTAGTAGTTGGCTTCACTTTCGAGCGGAAAAAATTATAATTATGTGCCACTGCATCAAGGTTCACCTCTAGCACTGTTTGATGCTGCTTGGCTTCAAGTTTGTCTATGACTTGATTAAATCCAAATTCAGGAGCACCTTTCACCAGAATCACTTCATCTTCAAAGTCACTTTGCGACATATTCTCAAGGAATTCGTCAGTCGATGCAAAGAACTGTGAATCGACATTGAAATAACAATTATTTTCTACCATTTCAGGCCCTATCCCAATAAATCGCGTAATTCCCTTGTTTGCTACCAATTCAGCAACAAGTCTATAAAGGTCACTATCTGTAAATGCCTCGTGCTGAACATCTGAAAGAATAACAGTCATCGAACATCCCGGAGTGTCACGACGTGCCATAAAATCTAAAGCTGGGGCTAAAGAATTATAATCGCTTGTATATGAGTCAGCAATCAACATACAGTTGTTCGTTCCCTCAATCACATTCAAACGCGTATCAATAGGCGTCAACCTAAGCATTCTTTGCGCTATTACCTCAGGAGAAACTTTCATACACAGCATCACCACAATACAGTTAATCACATTCTCTATATCGCGTTCTCTCACAAGAGGGAATGTGGCTTTATATGAGTTTTGTTCAAATACATAAGTAATTGTAGTTGAAGAGTCCCCTTTTTCTATTTTTGATATAAAGACTGTACAGTCTGGATCGCTTACCGACCATGAAATTCCTTGTGCTACGCTTAATATAGGCTTAACAGTTGAGCTTATCAACTGGTCATCTGCACAATATATTATCTGATCGCAATTCGTTAGAAGTTTTGCCTTTTCCTCAGCTTTCTGATACATAGACAAGAACCCATCGCTATGCTCGTCACCAAGATTCGTCCACACACCGATCGTTGGTCTAATCATCGATTGTAGGGTTCCCATTTCATTTGGCCGCGAGATACCGGCCTCAATGATTGCCAAAGTTGTGTTATCGTCAATCTCCCATAACGACAATGGAACACCTATTTGTGAATTGAAGCTTCTAGGGCTTCTCACTATATTGAAATCATCTTTAAGCAACTGGTTGAGACGCTCTTTTAACGTAGTTTTCCCCTTACTTCCGGTAATGGCTATTACTGGGCAAGTGAATCTCTTACGATGATAAGTAGCTATCGATTGCAATGCAGCACAAGTGTCTGGCACAACAAGAAAATTTGCATCCTTAATCCATTCCATGGGTATTCCGCGCATAGGCTCTACCACGAAATTGCGAACTCCCTTCTCATATAACGGAGCGATATAATGATGCCCGTCATTATTCTTTGTGCGAATGGCAAAAAATAATGTCTCGGCTGGATAGGTCAATGAACGGGAATCTGTAAGCAAACGCCCAACAAGTGCTTTTTTATTATTTAAAGCATCGCCTGCTATATGCAGGATTGATGCGATTTCTTTTATCGAATACTTCATAATTTCTTTGATAATACGTTTTTAACCTGACTTAAATTCTCCAAATATGGATATTCACCCACGAGATTAGTCACAACCTCATAGGTCTCTTTTTTGAAACGCTCTGCCACTTCCTCATTATCAGTCATAATTCTATGGGTCAAGCGTTTAGTCACTCGTTCACACCTTTGCACTGCTTGTGCGGTGCGATCATCGAAGTAAGCTCCTTGGAAAGTGTTCCAAATATAATCAATCGCTACATCGCTGGGATGCACCATATCGGCTGCATAAAAACGATAATCGCGTAAATCATCCATCATAATTTCATAAGCAGGGAAATATTCCACAATGGCCGGATATTCTTTTATCATATTTCCTATCGCTACTCTCAGGGTACTTTTGCTCAACTGATTTTGCTCCAGTCCGTCAGCTACATGACGTATTGGGCTTACTGTAAAGATTATCTTGATTTTAGGATTGAATAAATGTGCGTTTTCAATTATTGAACGCAATGATTCCTCTACCTCAGATATACTTAACATTCTTCTCACAAATTCTTGAGAAGGAAGTTTATGACAGTTACTAACTACTCTCCCAATAGCTTTACTCTCATAAACTATCGCAGTCCCTAATGTAATTATTAACATGTTTGATTCCCGCAAATGTTCATGTGAAAACGAAATTCTTTTATCCATTTTATCAATAGCGGTGATTTTATCGGCACTGGAATAGCGTGAGTGAAAGCTAAAATTGTTCCACACCCCATTGGCATGAAACATTTCATCGTCAGTAACTAATTGGTTATGAATGATACGCAAGACTGATTGATTAATGCTTGCTGGATTATAGATTGTCCCGAAAGGATTGATATCCACCTGCATCATGGCGTCGCGTAAACGGGTTCCAATATTATCCGAAAAACATGAGCCAAGCATCACAATCTTATCATCATGATTTATATTGCGCTTATTTTCAGATAGTTTTATTATAGTCCTAAATTCCATAACAATCCCTTCTATATCCACGAACAAAGATAATGCAAGATGAGGGTAAATGCAAATCAAGTTTAATTGAATTTGTTTTACCGAATCGCAGCCTATCTAATCCAACTATAGTGCAAGATGAGAGTAGATGCAAATCAAGTTTAATACAATAGAGCCATTATTATTTTTAGATTTTCATTCCCATCTTAAATTAAAGAAAATTTAATTGTAGAATATAAAGTCGAATCTATTCAACTTCTTTTAATGCTTTATTTTTGACATAAAAATCCCCAACATCCTAATTCATAAAGATATTGGGGACTATTTAATCTCAAATTAATTTCTTACTGTCGCTTTAAAGTTTTGCTTAGAAGCCTTTACATTCTGGTCTTTATCAAATTGAGGGCTATATACACCATTTGGCAAGTCAAATAGAACATAAGCGTTACATCTTCTTGCAACTATAATTTTATCCGTAGTTGCTGTAGCAATCATGTCTAACGCCATTCCCAAGAGTCCATTATTAGCTCCATTTGAGAAATTTACTGTTAAATCTCCAGACCTATCAAATAATATCTCTCCAGTTTTTGCTGATTTTAATGTGTATTGGATATTCACAGATATATAGCTTAAACCCGATTGTTTCTCCCACTTATTGATTGTTGTGAATAAAATCGCATCTGCTCCAAAGAAATTCTTAAACGCACTTAGCGAACCGTTTATAAATAGCTCGCTATCGTATGCGCTTTCCTGTTTCAATAAATCCCCTGCCATAAAAGGCGAGATAACATAATATCCCTTTTCACATAAAGGAATGGTCATTGAAGAATAAAAATATTCTTTTGCTTCTGCATGATCCGTATTGTTAATTGGAGGCATTACCAGAATTGTAACTGGCTTTTCCTCATACATTTTAGGATAAAGGGAACCTCTTGTAAGATTCGATGTTGAACAAGAGCATAAAAGAACCGCAAAGAATATAGATATAATTATTTTTTTCATTGTTGTACTTGCTTAATGATTTTTTCAATAAATAATTTAGATTCAGGGTATTGCTTTATTTCATCCTGTAGCATTTCCACAGCTGCATCTTTCTTCCCTTGCCTTACTAATAAATATGCTTGTTCTGCTAAAAGTCCTGGTGGAACAACTTTTCTACTACCTCCCGGTCTTGAAATCATATTTGTAAAACTTTTCGACAATTTCTCCTCATTTTTTTCAGAGGGATCCTTAGAATAATTATAAGATACTTGCCCATAATCTCCCCAATTGTATAACGTTGAAGTCGGGGTACAGGATGTTGTTGCGACAAAAGCTCCTAAAAAAAGTAATAGCTTTACTAATGTCTTTTTTTTATTCATAGTATTATACTCTTAGTTTGTCGACTTGTTATAAAAATATCTTTCTCGTAAATAGTATTCCCTTTATATTGTATTCTCACATGCCTTGTTCCTGTCTTAATTCCATAGGTTTGCCCATTGTGCTTTTCTGTGGATTGTTTGGCTTTTATTACTTTTGCATCAAATTTGGTAGTGTTATCAATTAGCACACTAACATTTTGATTAGCGAGATCTCCACTCGAAAAGATTTGAAGATAGCCTACATCTTCTTTTCCACCTTCCGTAGTAAATACACCTGTTTTACAACCGCAAAAAGCAAGAGATGCAATAATAATCCCTGCAACGATTAAAATATATTTTTTCATAATAAGGTTATTTTATTTCTTCAATAATATAGTTAGATATATCCTCTGGATTTATTGTACCATCTACAATCGAGACTACTGAATACTCTGTCTCTGGAGAGTCTCCACCTGTCGAATCAACTGATACCTTCCCAATTGTTTTCCCTGGTAGATTAATCATAATTCCAGTTTGTGGATTTTTCACCTTCTTTCCTATAGTTTTTACTGCGAATGTCATACCAGGCTCAATTCCTTGACTTTTGCCTCCAGCAATAATTATAGCATCCTTATCATAGGATAAGAAACATGAACGCCATGGCTTATCTGACAACTTATTAATTATATTTTCCACCAATTGGCTTATGGCTGCTGATATGGCTTTATCACTTAGCGTTGCATCATATCCTGCATGGCCTCCAGTTCCTACAAAACTTGTTTTAGTGGTAATTTCAGCATCTCCTTTACCCTCATCCGAATAAATAACTTGGCCTGTTGTTACATCGACTAATCGCATACTTACAGCAGCTTCAACAGTTTGTGTCTTTGACGAAGAAAAAACTTTTGACTGACTCGTAGCCTTTCTTCCAAATTCGGTAATAGAACCAATAATCATGTAGTCAGCACCTATTGCCTCTTGCCCTGACTTGCCATTGCGATTTGCTTCCTCTAAAAGTGAAGCAAGATCATTCCTCTCTAATAAGATAAACTTATTTGTAGCACCTAGTTTTGCAGACAAAATATCTAGTGCTTGCTTACCCATAGGGTCGTTAGCCTTGTCATAGAATAGGCCTTTACCATACTCCGTTTCATTAGAGAATCTCCCAATAGCTACTTTTCTTTTCATTACTTTTGTAACACTTGTGTCTTTCTGCGTTATAACAGGTTCTTCAACTACTATTTTTTTCTGCGAAAAAGAGTTTGTGTTAACCATTGATGCCACCATCAGCAAAAGAATAATTTTAGTTTTCATGCAGATTAATCGTTTGTATTTCATATAAATTAATAATTAACTCCATACAAAGTTAAACTATTCTCTTAATAATACATAATCGGCTATTTAACGATATCATTCATTAATTAAATTTAACATATCACAATATGGGGTATCTTTTTATATTTAAAATGGAGGAAAATAAAAAGTATTTCTTGACATAAATAAACTGGATAGAAAATTGTAATTTTGACAACTAATAAATATTTGGACTTATGGCAGTAAACGTAAATGATATAGTTCGCTTTCTAAATCAAGTGGGAGGCGGTAGAGTTACAAAAGTAGAGGGCAATATAGCTTACGTAGAGGATGAAGATGGATTTGAACAACCAGTACAGACTCGCGAGTGTGTGGTGGTGGAATCTGGCACACCTAAGCCTAAACCTACTGCTTATGATCGTCCAAAAGCTCCTACACCCTCTAAAGAGGTAAAAGTGGAAACCCCAAAACCATTGCCTGTGGAAGAAACTCCGGAAGGTGACAAACTCAATATAGTACTTGCATACGAAGCTGAGGAAATAAAACATCTCAACACCACTGCATATAATGCCTATATAGTCAACGACAGCAACTACTATCTGTATTTTTCATATATGGCTCGTGGAAATGACGATGGCGAATGGCATACTAGATTTGCAGGGATTGTTGAGCCAAATATTCAAGTACTTCTTGAAGAATTCACTCACGCCGATTTGATTGATATGGACCGCGTAGCTGTACAATACATAGCATATAAGGAAGGCAAAGGATTCAAGCTGAAAAATCCAGCTCTGGTAGAATACGCCCTCGACACAACAAAATTCTACAAGACACACTGCTTCCACGACAATGAATACTTCGACACCCCAGTTATTTCTCTCGATATAGTTAAAAATGATGTTCCGCTAAGAATAAACTTAGTTGACAGCACCGACCTTGAGCGTGCGATGAAGATGAAAAAGCATGTTGATGATCCAAAACGCCGTCAGGTCGAGAAGCATGACAAGAAAAAAGGTGAAATAATCGAATGTGACTTGCATATAACCGAACTCATTGATTCTACAGCTGGACTGTCAAACAAAGATATGCTCGATGTGCAACTTGAAGAATTTCATCGCGTGATGGATGCAAATATCAATCATCACGGTTCTAAAATTGTATTTATCCACGGCAAAGGCGAAGGTGTGCTGCGTAAAGCTATAATTGACGAACTCCATAAAAAATATCCCCACTGTGAAGCACAGGATGCAAGTTTCCGCGAGTATGGATTTGGAGCCACCTTAGTGAAAATTAAAGCATAAGGAATTATGATATACTATTTTTCTGGCACTGGTAACAGCCAATGGGTTGCCGAACAACTTACTGAATTACTCAACGAGCCACTCATTTCTATTGCTGATGCAATGGCTGATAGCAAATTCCGCTATATGCTCAATGAGGGAGAGAAAATCGGTTGGGTATTCCCCACTTATTCATGGGGACCAGCGCCAATTGTGCTTGATTTTATAAAAAAATGGCATATTGACGGATGCTCCGCATCTACATATTGCTATATGGTTACCACGTGCGGAGATGACATAGGTCAATCTGTAGAAATGTGGAGTACGGCCATTGGTGATTTCATTCCTAATAAAGCAGCATTTTCAATTCAGATGCCTAACAACTATATTCTGCTTCCTGGCTTCGATGTTGATTCGCACGACGTCGAAATTGAGAAAAAGCGTAAAGCTATTCTGCGGGTTGAGGAGATTGCAGCCAGCATAGCTGAAAATAGATGCACCGAAGATGTAGTGACAGGAAAGTGGACATGGATAAAATCAAGAGTCATATATCCTCTATTTAGAAAATACTATATGAAGGACAATGATTTCACTGTGAATGAATCCAAATGCACTCATTGCGGAATATGTCAAAAGAAATGCCCAACAAGAAATATTTCTCTCAATGGAAAAGGCATCCCTGAATGGCACGGTGACTGTGCGATGTGCTTAAGTTGTATTCACCGATGTCCCCCAAGAGCAATAGAATATGGCAAACAGAGCCAGAAAAAAGGTCGTTATTATTTCAAAAAACTAAGATAATAAATACTATTCAACAGTTGGATGCAGGTATTTATCACCAATTCCGATTCCAAACAAAGCATAGTCATAGATAACGGGGTCATCAGGACGTATCTGCCGCAGGATATCAGTTACCTCTATAACAGTACGCTTGTCATTAGCCTTTCTTTCAATCATCCCAAGAGCTCTCACGGTATTGCCCACATGCACATCCAGTGGAATGAAAAGCTGCGAGGGATTGATTGAATCCCACACCCCGATATCCACAATTCCATCATTGCGAACCAGCCATCTAAGTGCCATATTAATACGTTTCAAAGCCGTGTTGTTTAATTGGGTGGGCAGACATTGCGAATCTGTAGTCCCATTATTAGCTTCTGAAAACACCTTTTGCATCTCCTCTACAAGAGTCCACGATGGGGTTTCACTCTCTCCCACTCTCTTGATGCCTGCAAATGCATTCAACGATTCGTATTCCTTAAATATTCTATTGAAACCTCGAAGCATATACTTAAAATCTTTGGCAAAGAAAGTGCGATGTATATTCATATCGGGCAACGCCTCATATTGCTCATCCATCACATATTCATATGGGCTGTTATCCATTATTTGGAGCATCTTCTCACAATTAGAGCATATCATCTTGCGCTTCCCCCATGCAATGGCTGCCGACAGAAAAGAAACAATCTCGATGTCCTGCAAACGCTCAAATCTTCGGGGGAATTGGACGGGATCATTAAAAATAAAGTCTGGATTGTTTATCCTTTTAGCCTCTGTGTCAAGAAAGTGGCGCAGCGATTCGAACTCTTCTTGTGATAATGCCATAATAAATATATTTTGTACTCGTAAAGATAGCAAAAACGTTGGGAAAACGTAGTGAAAAAATATTTGCATATGAATATCGATTTATTACAAACGGTAGCTAATATTCAACAAATGATATCTAAGCAGCTTTTTGCGCCTTAACAATGAAATTTTTAAATTATATTTTTGAGAAAAAGAAAGACAAGTCGAGGATAAGAAATTATGAACCCGAGAGTATTAGACAAAAAAACTATGGGATAATTTCATACTTTATCTAAGGGGAAAAAATACATTGCTTTATTAATACTAATCAAATTAAACTTACTAACATGAGAAAGAACAGTATCTTCGCAAAATTGTCAATTATGGCAATATTTGCTATTGCATTAGCATCTTGTGGCTCATCTAGGACACAAATCGAATCAAGCAAGGAGCTAACTACACAAAACTCTGTAGTACAATACCCAACTGTAGTGGATCTAATTGTATCGCCTCAAAAAGTAACAGCACAAATGGTATGGGACAAGAAAAAAATGAATAAGGCTGAGGTCACATCAACTGTCATGTCCAGGGCTGCAAAAAAAGCTGATGCCGATATTATCGTTGAGCCAAGATATGAATATGTGTTTGACCATGGAGTTACAACTATAATCATGACTGGCTTCCCTGCAAAGCTTGTGAATTTCAGGAAAGCAACACCTGATGATGCATCTATCATTACAACAATAAAGAATGCAGGTGTCACGAGAGAAACCCGATAATATACGCAAAAAGAATAGTAAGGGAGAAGTGAGAAAACCTCTCCCTTTCAATATTACAAATTACAATATCTTTAAGATAAATCTAGAATTGTATTCCTTAAATGACGAAATTAATATGAGAAATATATCTATAAATAATTTGATGTTGCGTTTAGTACTTTTAGCGGTATTAATATGCTTCAGCATTTCTGCTAAATCTCAAACAAAGCAGTTGTTCAATTCAGATTCCTATAGCGTGGTGTGGAAATCCGATATATTATCGCGAGACATCATCAAATATTGCGATGAAAGAGGTTTAAAGAAGCCCGTATTATTGGGAGAAATAAAGAAGGTTGAGCAGAGGGAGGCTATCCTTGCACAATTTGAAAGATTCCCTGGTGCAATCGGGCTCTGCCAGGTAAAAGTCAAGAAGAAAAAGAAAGTGCTTTTCATAGAAAGTGAGAGCATAATATACCCTTCGGATATAAAGGATGAGAAAATAAATTATTTCGAAGGCGTAGATGGGATAAAAGCTCAATAGCAATAAGGCCTTTTTCAAAACAATTATGAAACATGCAGATCAAGATTGAACTTTACATTTCAAAAACGAATAAAATATTTTGCTACGAATAGTTACTAATTTCTTACATATAGTGCCATATTGGTCCCAAATGATAGAAAACTGATCTTTTGCCTATTGAAAGTAAAATAAAAAGAGCGTATCTTTGAATTGTAAAATGATTTCTGAATCTAATTGCAATGAAAAATGGAGTTTTCTTGCACTCAGTCAACTCATGAGAATTATTCATTATCTTAGGAAAGAATGTTACATAGTATATGACAGACATACTATGGGCAAAAAGGGAAAATTTAATTGTTATAAATTTGTGGCGTTAGGATAAAATTGGAATGATAACAAAATTAAGTATTAGTTGGCTGAGTGTGGAAGGCTCATTTTAATCATACTAATACCCGCTATTATTTCCTCCATACAACAAAATAAATAAGGAATTTTAATTATTTTTGAAAAAATAAGATAATAATATGGTCAAAAGGGCACAAATAGTTATCATTGACGATGACGCTAAAGCCGTGGAAAAACTTAAAGACATGCTTGGCGATTATCCCGATTTACAAGTGGTTGGTACCGCTGGAGCAGCTAATTATGGCCTTAAACTTATAAATGAATTGAAGCCCGCGCTACTTTTTCTAGACATTGAACTTCCTGATGCCAACGGAGTAGCTTTAATTGAAAAAATCCTTGAAAATAATCCAGATATATATATAGTTATGTTCACTGTCGTTTATGATGAATATGCTAATGAAGCGTTCAAGCGCAATGAACAAGATTATCTACTCAAACCAGTATCTACGAAAGAACTTGACAAGGTTATACAACGATATCGGCACACCTGTATCGACTTAAATGTTGCCCAGCAACGGCCTTTGATTGTATCTCAAGCTATGAATAACGATCGTTTGGCTGTTACCACTTACACCTCTGAAATTAGAATTCTTAGAGCCTCCGAAGTTGGATATTTCAGATATAGTGCTCGCAGAAAAATATGGGAAGTAGCATTAAGCGACCACTCTTTTGTTTCTCTCAAAAAAGGCACATCAGCTTCCGATATTCTGGGGTATAACAAGAACTTTGTCCAGAGCCATCAGTCATACATCGTTAATATGGACAACCTAATGCTCATCGGACAATCAAGTCTTGTACTTTATCCTCCTTTTAATGAAGACGAGGTGCTTGTTGGACGCACATTCAAGAAAAACTTACAGTCGTTGTTCACCTGCATTTAGCCCCATCATTATTTGATTATACCAGTCTCAGTATCTTTTTGATTTATAGAGCGGTTTATATTTTTATATCCACGCCCTTTATTTATCTTCCAAGATATGTTGATAGTTACCATATTGCCAAATTCCCTTCCAAACACATCTATAGATTTATATATTGACCTGTTCATAATTTCCGTTTGATACATTTTATGATTTCCTTCAAATGGGTTCTGCCAATAAGCTGAAAATTGCCAGTTTTTATATTGATAGGATGCAGAAATAGTGTTCGTAGGGCAATTAAAATTCTTTGACTCGCCCTCCATAAATCTCCACCCATTATTTATTGACGCCGTAAGTGTGAATTTACCAAGATATGCCTGTGCGCTTCCTTGATAGAAATATGCAGTATAACAGTGTGTATAGTCATCTCCAAAATTCAAACATCTAAACATCCCCCCATAAATGGTTAATGATAATCGCTCAGGTATTACCCAATAGTTCATATACCCCATCACATTATAAGCATTAATCTTTTTCTGATTCTTTTGCGTGTAGATAAATTGATTGTCGTCAGTACGATAATAAAGTGCCATGTTTGGATGCGTATTCAATCGGGCGTAAAACTCCACAAACGATTGCAATCTACCTTTGTTATAAGAGAGATTTACCCTATGCTCCCACACTTTTGTAGGCTTAATATCTGGATTACCTAAAGTCCACTCCATACTGTTGTTTCTTATCATAGCATCACTCACCATTGCTATACTCGACACATGTTCTCCTAACTGGAAGTCATATCCTGCTTGTAATTCATTGGTGAAATCATATGTAAAAGTTGCCTTAGGCTTAAAAAGAAAATAATTGTAATCATGCTTCCGCTGGGTGTATCGTAAATAACTTACACCGATACCGGCACTATAGCGTATTCTCTTATAAACGCCCTTTATATCCGAGAAAACATAAAGCGTGGAATTATGCATCGGATTCACCGACACTGCATCACCCGTGTATTCATTATGCGTATATTTTTGTTTATAGTTAATTCCTGATGAAAGCGTAAATGGCTTTAGCTTATTTTCATAAACGGCTTCTCCCATAAATGAATAGGTTTTACCATTAACATTATAACTATATGGAGAACCCTCATTATAACTTTCAGACGATTCAGTATCAATATAAGTTCCAACAGCGTTTAACACTAACAACTGCTTCTTCATAAATTGATATGAATAATATAAATCAAGAACAGGCTCGCTAACAATACTATTAGATACATTGCTGGCTATATACGATTTAGTTCCGTCATTTACAGCGATATTGCTATAATCTCCTGGAGTGTTATTGAAATTTGTACTTAATATAGCTTGAAACACATATCTTGAAGAATCCGCTAAATTATACTTCAACTCAAAGTAATTATTCAGATCCCGTGCTCTCGATGATTGTCCAAATCTTTCAATAGTATTTTTCGTCCCGTCATTTAGCAAATACTCTGCAGTTTCTCTTGTTATGTTGCCTTTGAGATCCTTATATCCAAAGTCATAAGTTAATGCAAGTTCATTCTGCCCGACATTCCATTTCCCATACACCATATAATCGCCATTCTTTGCCGTGAGCGATTGGGTCAAATCTGTTCCTATGGTATATCCGCTACTCGCACGACGGGTAATTATATTAATCACGTATGCCACGCCTTCGCCATATCTCACGCCTGGATTATTTATAAAATCTATCTTCGTTATTGTCTTAGGATCGAGAGATTGCATCTCGTTCTTCCCCGATTCTATTCCATTTATGCGTATTTGCACTGCACCTCTATTATCTACAGCTGAGATGCTGTGCATCACCTCATCCACTTGTATATTAGGAAGCGATAATTTTTGAAGAATGCTATATCCTGTAGTTGATGAATTAAGTTGGGAATCTGTCGGATATATAATCTTTCCGTCAACCTTATTAATCACCCTAGCACCATTTATTTGCACCTCTTGCAGATTAATACTCTTATCACAGGTCTGACTATATGTAATAGATGCCGACAGCCCAACAATGAATAAAATGTAAAAACGTTTCATTTGTGCTCATATTTTGATTTGAACACAAATATATTTTCATGACATAATTATGGCAAAAATAAAAGCTGACATCTTCCTGACATTTTCCAGTCAGACATATAACTCTATGATTTCCAAAGAATAGCTTCTTCCTCTGTCGACTACAATTCTTAAATTGCTGTTGCTTTCTATTATAGGTTTCAATCTCTTTATTAACGTGTATAGAGTATCATTTGCATCATCTTTCTTTGGCCAAAGTGCAGCACATATTTCTTCTTTTGTTAATGAATGGTCACTCGATTTGAAAAACATTTCCATTAGTTGTTGCTGCATTGGTGTTAGGTGAATAATACCCTGGTTTTCTGTAAAGAAATTCCCATTTAATAACGACATTTTTAGTTCTCCAAACTGAATTGCTCCACTCAGTTCCTCTCTTTTACGCTTAAAATATATTATCGAGAAAACTCCCCATAACATCGTTAAAATGCCTAAGCTAAACGACAAACGTTGATCTGACATACTGAATATAGTAGCTATTGAACAACTTGCATAACTCCTTAAGGCGATATTCTCTCCAAGCTTCTTATTGTTTATTATTATAGTGTCACTGCATAATACGCGTTCGTCACTTATCTCATGGTGTGTACCTTTCCCCACTACGTCAAATAATATATAGGCATGAGATTTCAAACGTTTGTCTTTTATATTCTGGCAAAACTTTTCATCAGCCACAGCTAAAAGTACATTTCCACACGAAGTTCTTTGCAATTCTTTATAAGCTTGTATGGTGTCTGCCGAAATTATATTATCTTGCTTTTCGATAACAGTAAGGTACAGTGCTTGACGTAAATCTTCCACGATGGCTTCTTTTGCAGTGCAATAGCAGTGATGCCCACTAAAGATGCAGGAAGATAGCAGTGCGAAGAAAATTCCAACAGGAAATAACTTGTTATTCATAATTAGCCTTTTTTTCTTAAGGTCATTCAACAGTTAAGGCAAAGTTACATTCTTTTTTATAAAAGTTACCTTAGTCATAATTTTTCTTTCTAATTCTCATACTCATTTTTATTAGAAAAAATTATATTTTTTTTAGAAAATGTTAAATAATTGCTATATTTGCTTACTAGAGAGAATTATATATATATTGTTGACCATAGAATTATAGTTTATGAAAAATAAGTTGAGGATTTTACCTCCACTTTTGGGATGCATATTATTATGTGTGCTATTAATACCATCTTGCAGCAAAAGTAAAAATAACGCTACAGCTAGCCATGTGGATAGCGTATTGGAGGTTTCGCAGAAAGGTATTCTCACTAATCCTGCTGCTACAGAAAAAACGCTGACTGACCTATTAAAAACTGTATCTGATAGTGACGACTACTATAAAATACAGCTTTTCCGTGCTATTGCTTCCTTTTTCAAAGGTGATGTCATCTCATTGGAAAAAATCCACACCAATGTTTGGGCCTACTGCCAATCGCATCCTGATTCATGGAACCTCAGGGCCATATATTGGAATCATAAAGCTATTGTAAACCAATTCCAGGGAAAAAATGATTCGGTACTTAGCTACTTCCAGCACTCTTACGACGCACTCACACACACTGGTGATTATGCTAAAATAATTGATTTAAGTATAAATCTTGCCGATGCCTACACTCAAGCAGGTGACCTTTCAGAAGCTGCTGGTATTTACCGTCGAGCTTTATTCCTAGAGGATTCTGTTAGGCGTGTAACTGAACGTTTCTCTATATTAGCTGGGCTTGGTGATGTATATGCCCGAATTGGCAATTATTCCCAAGCTGAAATGTATTTCACTCAGGCTGGAACTGCCTTAAATTCTGATAGCCCATTTAGCCTCTTCTATTATTATATCTCTTATGGTAATAACTATTATTATCAAAAAAGATATAAAGAATCTCTGCCATTATTTAGGAAGGCTCATGCTCTTGCACTAAAGATGAACCAATCTGATGCGTTATATATTTCCAAAGCTAATCTTGGAGAAATACTTCTTCATCTTGGCCAAATAGATTCTGCCAATTATTACCTGTCTAGTGCTGACAAGATATTTAAAAAGAGCGGCTGGTCAACGAATTATAGTCAACGGTTCTATCTAAACAGCCTTCTAGGTGACTATGCTGTACATGCAGGAAAATTATCTGAAGCAAAGAAGATATTTGAGGATAAGATTGATACTCCTAAAATTCAATTACAATATCTTGCTCTTCACTTTGAGCGACTAAGTAATTTTAATGCTGTGAGCGGTGATTATAAAAGCGCTTATAAAAATATCCTCCTTGCTCAACGATATAACGACTCACTTCGCACTCAACGGGCACACAATCAGTTGACCGAACTTGAATACCGTTATCGCCAAGATACTACATTGCTTAATAGCCACTTGAAAGTAGCACAAAAAGAGGAAGAAGTAGGCAAACTGCGAACTGCTATATTTGCAGTTGGTTTCGCAGCATTGATTATCTTTATTGTAATTGGATTTATCTACATGTACAATCGTAAGAAAGCCGATTTGGCTCAAATTAAATTAAGGGAAAATCTATTGTCACTCCGTATGGACAATATGCGAAACCGCATTTCTCCTCACTTCGTATTCAATGTACTTAACCGTGAACTTGCCGAGCAGAATGAAGGTGTACACAACTTAGTGAGTCTATTGAGAAAGAATCTTGAATTGTGCGACCGTTATATTATCCCTTTAGGTGATGAAATAGATTTTATTGACACATACATCTCGACTGAAAGAGGAGCTCTCGGAGATAATTTCACTTATGATTGCAAAATTGACAAAGATGTTGATGCCGACACTCTTTTGATTCCATCAATGATGATTCAAATATTTGTGGAAAATGCCGTCAAGCACGGATTAAGAGGCTATGACAAAGATAAATATCTTCAGTTGCATATAAATCATGACAATGGAGCTCTTCATATTTCGATTAGGAATAATGGATACTCATTTGACAACACCCGACGCGCCCAATCATCAGGGAATACTGGTACCGGACTAAAAGTTGTCACACAAACCATACAGATTCTTAACGAGAGAAACCGCAACCCTATATCATTAAAATTTGGAGCTGACAAAGATGCTGATGGTAATGATGCTTGGCAGGTAAATATAATTATTCCTGATGGTTATGATTTCAGTGCTATTGACAGAACTCAGGTCTAAGGTTTATTAATTCTTATTCTTTCTTGAATGGAAATAAGCTTTCAATCTCCGATATCCATCCACTCCCAGTATAGCGAGTCCTGAATATTGGGTGGTTTTAGCCAATCCGAAAAGCACTACCCACAATGCGGTTTTAGCTCCAACGCTTATAGGAAGAAGCATTTGAGCAAACGATAGAATATAGAATGGGACACATAAAGAAAGCACAATTACGCCAGTGCGAAATGAAAGCCTGCTTAATTGTGCTTTTATTTTGTCTAATAGTTTACGCATAAATTAAATTTACCAATAGCTATTTAAGGCAAAGATAATAAAAATTGGATAGCCGTTTCCGATGCTTGTCCAATGGTGTGACTTGAAAATACAATTTTTATAACTTTTAAGTGCAATCAAGCCAAATATACCGTAACTTTGCGCCTTGATTAAGTTTTTCATTTTACTATGATTGAAGAAATTCGAAATATACAGATAAAAGATTTCAATTATCCTCTTGAGGATGAGCGTATAGCAAAGCACCCGCTTACTGAACGCGAACAGTGCAAACTCCTTTATTACAAGGGTGGTGAGATTCATGATTATCATTTCTATGACGTTCCTGATTTGCTCCCGGAAAAGTCGATGCTTGTCTATAACAACACTCGCGTAATAAATGCCCGTTTGCGTTTCCAAAAACCTAATGGCGGAGCCACTATTGAGATATTTTGTCTAGAACCAATTGCACCACGTGATTATGCTCAGATTTTCCAGACCACTGGCGAATGTCATTGGCTTTGCTTTGTTGGAAACGCCAAGCGTTGGAAATCGGAATATCTTAGCCAAGAGGTGGAAGTTGGGAAATCGACTGTCACCCTCACAGCAACACGTAGCGAACGTAAAGGAAATGCTTTTGAGATAATCTTCACATGGGATGATAAATCTATTACTTTTGCTTCTCTTCTTGAAGCAATTGGCGAGATTCCAATTCCTCCATATTTGAACCGCAACACTGAAGAATCTGACTCTACCGACTATCAAACGGTTTACTCTCATATTGACGGGAGTGTGGCAGCTCCTACTGCAGGACTGCATTTCACTGACAAGGTACTAGCTGAATGTGACAAGCGCGGCATAAAAAGACGTGAATTAACTCTGCATGTAGGTGCTGGGACTTTCCAACCAGTAAAGTCTGACACAATCGGTGATCACGAGATGCATACTGAATTTATCTCCGTTGAACGTCAAACTCTTGTTGACCTTCTTAATGCCGACGGACCAATTATCGCTGTAGGCACCACATCAGTGCGCACATTGGAAAGTTTATACTACATCGGTATCTCTTTGTTGGAAAATCCAAATGCCACTGAAGAGGAATTGAGAATAAAGCAATGGATGCCCTACGAGCGTGAATACGACACTTCAACTCACGATGCAATTCAAGCTATCATCGATCATCTAGATCATCACAAGCTTTCACATTATCTAGGCAGCACACAGATTATGATTGCTCCCTCTTTCAAGTTCAGAGTAATTAGCGGTATGATTACTAACTTTCACCAGCCGCAATCAACTTTGTTATTGCTCGTGTCAGCATTTGTAAATGGTAATTGGAAAGCAATATACGACCATGCTCTTGCCTCGGATTATCGTTTCTTAAGCTATGGTGACAGCTCTTTGCTCTTAAAATAATCTCTGCTACATTACAGATACAATAAACGAGCTTCTATAAACGTTTTATAGGCAGCAAAATGAATAAATATATTTATCTCATAATATTTTTATGTGCTTCCGCTTTCCTTCTTTCTAGTTGTGGCGGAGCAAAACTCAGCGTTGCAAACGAACAATATGAGCGCGGAGAATATTATGATGCTGCCAATACTTATCGGAAAGTTTACAATAAGCTCACAAAACGCGAGGAACGCTCTCAGCGCGGAGAGATTGCTTTCAAAATGGGCGAATGTTACCGCAAGCTGAATGTGCCTGCGCGTGCTTCTGGTTCATATCAGAATGCTATCAGATATGAATACCCCGATAGTATGGCTTATTTTTATCTTGCTCAGCAACAGCACAAGGAAGGCAAATATGCCGCTGCTATCAAAAGCTACGAGGAATTCCTTGAATTTGTGCCAACACACCGACTTTCGAAAGAAGGTATACGTGGTTGCAACCTTGCCCTTAATTGGAAGAAGAATCCCACTCGGTATGGAGTGAAGATTTCCAAACTATTCAATTCGCGTCGTGATGATTTTGCTCCGATGTTTTTACCTGGCGGAAGTTTCGACCAACTATATTTCACATCTTCTACCGAAAAGGCAATGGGGACTAAGAATAGTGAAATCACTGGGACAAAGAATAGCGATATCTTCTTGTCAAAGAAAGACGAAAAAGGAAATTGGCAACGCCCTGAAGCAGTGGAAGGTGAACTAAATACAGAGCTTGATGAAGGAATAACTTCTTTCAGCCCCGATGGCTCTACAATGTATCTCGCTAAAGCCCGCAGAGAATTAAATTCCGGAACTTCAGTAGAGATTTACACATCACAACGTTCTGAAGCGAAATGGAGTGCTCCAGTAAAATTTGAGATTACTGCCGATACCATATCGGTTTATGGAGATCCTGCGGTTTCTCCCAATGGAAACTGGCTTTATTTCTCAAGCGATATGCCAGGCGGACAGGGAGGGAAAGACCTATGGCGTATAAACCTAAAAGAACGTGCTGGTTCGCTTGAAAACCTTGGCGACATAATCAACACCCCTGGAGATGAAAGATTCCCTTACGTGCGTTCTGACAGCGTTATTTACTTTGCTTCCGATGGTCATGCCGGTATGGGTGGTTTGGATTTATTCCGCGCGCAGCTCACTCCTTCTGGAGGTTGGAATATCGTGAATATGGGTTATCCAATGAACTCAAATGGGGATGATTTTGGTATCACATTTGGCAAAGATGAATCGGGCTTTTTCTGCTCTAGCAGAGCAGATGCTCGTGGCTACGACAATATATACAGCTTTATACTTCCTGATTTGCAGATTTGGATATCTGGTTCAGTACTCGACAAAGACGAGGAACCAGTTCCTAATGCCGTTATCCGAATAGTCGGTAATGATGGCTCTAATCAAAAAGCTGTTGCCAAACCGGATGGAACATTTCGCTTTAAACTACAACGTGGAATCCACTACGTGATGCTTGCGGGCGCAAAGAATTACCTCAATGGAAAACAAGAATTTGTGAGCGACATAGCCGAAGAAGATGCAGAATATAATGTAGATTTCATTCTTGCATCAATCGTCAAGCCTCAAGTGGTTGAAAATATTTTCTATGATTTCGACAAAGCATCACTGCGTCCTGCTTCAAAAAAAGCTCTCGACGAAATGGCACAAATGCTACGCGACAATCCTAACGTAACAATTGAAATGGCCTCTCACACCGACCGCATTGGTGGAGATGACTATAATATGAAGCTTTCTGAAAGAAGAGCTAAATCTGTGGTTGATTATCTTATTTCTCAAGGAATTAACACATCACGGCTACAACCTCATGGTTATGGAAAATCCAAACCTAAGACTGTCACTAAACGTATTGCTCGCCTTTATCCGCAATTTAAAGAAGGTGATGTCCTTACTGAAGATTACATAAAGAATCTATCTAAAGAAGACCAAGAAGCAGCCGACCAAATCAATCGTCGCACAGAATTCCAGGTACTCTCGACTACATTCCAAATGTACTAAACAATCTTTTTTATTTATTGGCATAAGGAATTTCTATTGTCTTGGTATAAGACACTGGGAAACTCTCTATAATTCGTGCCGGACTTATTGTTGCAAAATCTGGCAATCCGGGAAAGAACGTAACATTCCCGTCTTTAACTGAATATACTCCTGTATTATCTGGCACCATAGCATCGTCAACGCCAAATAATGAATAACGCGAGGGATTCTCATGTGCATAGCGTTGCATGTGTTTCAATATATTCACCACCCTATACATTCCTCTGTTAAGAGTGTTATCATCCATTCCAAAATTCATCCCGTCCTCTTCTCCGTGGACAGAAATTATGCCATTTCTAAGCACAAAATCCATTGTCCCATACCATCCTCGCAAGGATTCCTCCTCAGCAATCAAGAGAGCATATTCCACTCCCTCGCGGTACATTCTTTGAAACGATTCAGCGATTATTTTACGTGCCAATCCTCGTCCCCTGTATTCTGGATGAGTTGCCACGCCATAAATATAAGAACCAAAAGTGGTCCAGTCTTTAAAGTTGTGCATGTGCATTTGTGCCACAACTTCTTCTGGAAGGTTACGGATTACTCGTGTTTTTTCACTATCATACTTTTGAAAATAATAGTCAATGAATCCATCCTCGTCCTCAAAGACAAGTTTCCATAATGACTTCATTGATTGCATTTTCAATTCTTCTATCATCTTGGCACCTCCAATATCCATGGATATTCTAGTGGGACTTCCATCTTAAGCCTTTTCTTTATATTTTTCAAATAATCGGCAGCTTCAGGCGCAGTGGCAAATCCATGACTTATCACATAGTACAAACGTTTGTTATTCATAACCACATAGGCTGGAGCATCCTTTTGAATAGAATTTATCCTGTCGCGCATTGATCGAGCATTAAATATCTGCTTGAACTCAGCCACAACTACGTTAAATCGCTTTACATCAGTATATTTCCCATCAACCATATTAGCGAACTCAGTGATTAATCTCACAGAATCTCCTTTTACAATGGCTGTAGCAGCATTATTTTCTTTTTCGATTTTCGCAATAGTAAGACTATCAATCCCATTACGTTGCTTAACTACTGCCTTATCATAAGCCGCTTTGTAGTTTTTTTCGTTAGTTTTGCACGATGTCATTCCCATAAATGCTGCTAGTGCAATAATCAGTAAAATATAATTCTTCATTGTTGTAGAAATATTTCTAATCTTTATAAACATTCCCTAGCTCAATCACCTCACAATCCTTAATTTCTCCAGCATCCAAAGTAAGCAGCACCAAAGTTCTAACAGTTTGCCATCCCTGACGTCCTGCTGCTCCAGGATTTATGTGAAGAATACCCAGTTGCGGATCATTCATCACTTTCAATATGTGTGAATGTCCAGCTATAAAAATATTTGGTCTCACAAGTTCAAGACGTGCCTTGACTCCAGGAGCATACTTCCCGGGATACCCCCCTATATGTGTCATCCACACTTTCACTCCTTCAACGGTGAAACAATCTGCCTCCTTAAATCTACGACGCAACATCCCTCCGTCACAGTTACCGTACACGGCTCGCACTGGGGCCACTTGCTCTAACCTATCAATCACAGATTCATCTCCAATATCTCCTGCATGCCATATTTCATCGCAATCCATGAAATACTTTGCAAAGCGATCATCCCAGCATGAATGAGTATCAGAGAGAATTCCTATTTTCTTCATCAGTTATTATTTTGCAAATTCCATCATTCGGCTCAAATACTTGCCGATGATGTCAAATTCTATGTTTACCACACTGCCTTCCTTTATATATTGGAAATTAGTATTATCATGAGTGTAAGGTATAATAGCTACCATAAAGCTATCTTTCTCCGAATTACAAACGGTAAGACTTACACCATTAACTGTCACCGAACCTTTTTCTACTGTAACATAACCCTTCTGAATCATCTCCGGTTTCACTTCATATTGGAATTTGTAATACCAACTTCCATCGGCTTCTTTAACCGAAACACAACGGGCTGTCTGGTCCACATGACCTTGCACAATATGTCCGTCTAGCCTGCCATTCATCAGCATACTGCGCTCCAAATTCACATAGTCACCCTCCTTTAGCAATCCGAGGTTACTACGCTCCAGGGTTTCCTTTATCGCTGTTACAGTATAAGTTCCATCTCCTGGCAAACTTACCACAGTGAGGCACACTCCATTATGCGACACACTTTGGTCTATCTTCAACTCATCAGTGAAACTACATTTGAGAGTTAAATCCAAATTGCCGTCATAACTCTTAAGGGCTACTATTTGTGCCGCTTCTTCTACTATACCTGAAAACATAATATATCTTTTTTTGCTTATTGAACTTAGAGACAAACATACAAAAATTAAGCCAAAAAACTATACATTTCCCACAAAACTACTATTCCAAATTTATTTTATAATAATTTCCATACTTTTATCTTGAATATATTCAAAACCTATGAAATTAGTCAAATTCAAACTTCTCATATACGATTCTCATAAACATTTCTATTTTGATTACGCAGATGAAGCATATACAACATCCAACGGCCCATCATTGGAGTATTGACAACATAACATGGAGATTATCAAAGATTAATCCCTTATGCTGCAGTGATTAGAAAGTTCTAATTTCATCTGAACGACTTCTAATTGATTCCGTTTCCCCCGCCGATAAAAGTAATCTACTTTTGCTTCGAAATTTATTATTTGTAAATATATGAATAAGCCAATGCTTATATTTTCCATTGGTATTATGCTAATGGCAACAAGTTGTAAATCGGGCAAAGAGAAAGAAGTTACTCCCGTTTACACCATCACAACACCCAAAATAGTCACCACATCAATTTCGAAAGATTATGTGGCTAATATTCAGTCACAAAAGAACATTGAGGTTAGTGCTCAAGAAGACGGAATTCTTCAAGAAATCTATGTTGACGAAGGGCAAACAGTTAGAGCTGGACAACCATTATTCCGACTTTCTATTGTCGGTGCGCAGGAAGAGCTGGCTAAGTCGCAAGCAATGGCAGAGCAAGCCCGCATTGATTTGCAAAACACTTCCACTTTGGAATCAAATCAAATTGTATCCAAGAATGCAAGAAAAATGGCAAAAGCCAAATTGAATGCAGCATTGGCTGATTATAATCTGGCAAGCCTGCACACCCGTCTTGCCCTTATTAAAGCTCCATTCTCAGGAATTATAGGCAGAATTCCCAGTAAGAAAGGAAGCCTGATTCAAACAGGCGACCTACTTACTACTCTTTCTGACAATAGTGTCATGTATGCATATTTCAACGTATCTGAGCCAGAATATTTAGATTATCAGCAACACGCTACCGAGCGTAACAAGTTGCCACTAACTCTCATTCTCGCTAATGGTAGTGAATTCCCATATACTGGACACTTCCAAAATGTAGAAGGCGAATTTGACAATGGAACAGGTAACATTGCTTTCCGTGCTAAGTTCCCTAATACAAATCATCTGCTTAGAAACGGCGAAACTGGTACTATCAGAATGGAAATTCCTGTTCAGAATGCCTTAATAATCCCTCAACAGGCTACTTATGAAATTCAAGACCAAAAATATGTATTTGTCGTGGATGCACGGGGTTATATACATGCGCGCCCTATCAAAATAGCTTTTGAGAAGCAAAATATTTATGTTCTCGCATCAGGCTTATCAAAAACCGATAGAATAATGGTTGACGGCATTGATAAAGTGAACGACGGCGATCGTATATCTTATAAATACAAAAGCCCTTCAGCTGCTATCCAATCCGTGAATCTTAAAGCTAGCTAATTATTATGTTCAAAATATTTATTCGCAGACCGGTCCTCTCAATAGTGGTATCTTTAATCATCGTATTTATTGGTACTCTATCTCTTTTCAATTTGCCTATCACACAATATCCTTCAATTTCTCCACCAAAGGTGAATGTGATAGCAAATTATCCTGGAGCCAATAATGAATTATTGATAAAATCTGTGGTGATTCCTTTGGAACAAGCTCTAAATGGGATTCCAGGTATGAAATATATCGAATCAAATGCTGGTAATGATGGCGAGGGTGAAATAAATGTGGTTTTCAAACTTGGAACAGACCCAAATGTTGATGCCATAAATGTTCAGAACCGTGTCTCAGCTGCAACAAACAAGCTACCGGCTGCTGTGGTGCGTGAGGGTGTAAAGATATCACGTGAGGAACCTAATATCCTTATGTATATCAACTTATACAGCAACGATCCTAAGGCTGACCAGAAGTTTCTTTTCAATTATGCCGATATCAATATTTCCCCAGAATTGCAACGTGTTGATGGTGTAGGTGACCTTGATATTCTTGGTACTCGTAACTACGCAATGCGCATATGGCTGAAGCCTGATAAACTCACGGCTTACAACCTATCCGCCAATGACGTGAATGATGCTTTGGTGAGTCAAAGTATTGAGGCATCGCCGGGGAAACTTGGAGAAAGTTCTGGAGAACGTCCAGAAAGTTTTGAATATGTATTGAAATATCCTGGTCGTTACACCACTCCCGAAGAATATGGCAATATCATCCTAAAGTCAAATTCAAATGGACAATTCGTGCGTTTGAAAGATGTTGCTGACATTACATTTGGCAGTGAAATGTACGATATATATTCCACTTTGAATGGGCATCCTTCTGCTGCGATTACTTTAAAGCAGGCCTACGGCTCGAATGCACGCGACGTTATCCAAAATGTGAAGAAAACAATGTCACGTCTTCAAAAGGATATGCCTAAAGGCATGCACTATGAAATAAGCTACGATATAAGCCGCTTCCTTGATGCTTCTATCGAAAAAGTGGTTCACACTTTATTCGAAGCATTTATACTTGTAGCATTCGTGGTATTCATATTCTTGGGCGACTGGAGGTCGGCTATCATTCCATGTCTAGCAGTCCCCGTTTCACTGATTGGAAGTTTTGCTGTAATGCAGGCTTTTGGTATCACACTTAATATGATATCCCTGTTTGCGCTGGTAATGGCTATCGGTATTGTGGTGGATGATGCTATCGTGGTGATTGAGGCAGTAAATGTGAAAATAGCTACCGAACATCTACGGCCCCTTGAAGCTACACAAGAGGCAATGAAAGAGATAAGTGGAGCTATTATTGCTATAACCTTAGTGATGGCCTCCGTATTCGTTCCTGTGGCTTTCATGGGAGGGCCGGAAGGTATGTTCTATCGTCAATTCTCAATAACGATGGCATCGGGTATTATCCTTTCAGGTTTTGTAGCTTTAACCTTAACGCCATCACTATGCGCATTGATTCTTACTCGTGAACAAGAAATGAACCGCCGTAAATCATGGGTTAACAAGACTCTTGCTAAATTCAATGCAGCATTTAATAAAAGTATAAATGCATACGATAAAACTCTCGAACGCACAGTATCAAAAAAATATCTCACATTATCATTGATTATTGGATTCTGCGTTCTTGCATTCTTTGTCAACGCATCTCTTCCTTCGGGTTTCATCCCAGAAGAAGACCAAGGTATGGTTTATGCTGTGATTGAAACTCCTCCGGGCTCTACTATAGAACGTACGAATAAAGTGGCACATGAATTACTTGATGTAGCGATGAAAGAGGATGGAGTAGAAAGCGTTTCTTCTCTGGCTGGATACGAAATTCTTTCTGAAGGAACAAGCGCCAACTCTGGATCTTGCTTAATCAACTTGAAGTCTTGGAAAGACCGCAAACATTCTGCAAAAGAAATTATAAACGATCTCCAGAAAAAATGCGAAGCTATAACTGATGCCAATATTGAATTTTTCCAACCGCCTTCAATTCCTGGATACGGAGCCGCTTCTGGTTTCGAGTTACGCTTGCTCGACAAATCTGGCAAGAATGACTATCACCAAATGGAAAAAGTGAGCAAGGATTTCGTAAAAGAACTAAACAAGCGACCCGAGGTGGGAGAAGCATTCACTTTCTATTCTGCGAGCTATCCGCAATATATGCTGTGTGTAAACAATGATATTGCAGAGCAGAAAGGTGTTACCATCGGGTCTGCTATGGATAATCTATCCACTATGATTGGGTCTGACTACGAAACTGGTTTCATTCGCTTTGGAAAGCCTTATAAGGTAATTGTTCAAGCTAGTCCACAATATCGTGCATTTCCAGAAAACCTTATGGGACTTACGGTAAAGAATGATAATGGACAGATGGTCCCTTATGCCGACTTCATGCACTTGCAGAAGGTGTACGGAATGAGTGAAATCACTCGTCACAACCTTTACAATTCAGCTGAGGTAACCGGCTCTCCAGCTCCTGGATATAGTAGCGGACAAACTATTAAGGCGATTGAAGAAGTTGCAGAGAAGAGCTTGCCTCACGGATTTGATTATGACTGGGCTGGTATTTCCAAAGATGAAGTTGACCAAGGTAATCAAGCAGTAATAATCTTTGTAGTATGTCTTGTCTTTGTGTACCTCATCCTTTCTGCCCAATATGAGAATTTTATTCTCCCATTAATTATAACTACTTGTTTGCCTGCAGGTATTTGTGGCGCATTCATATTCTTAAAAATGGTAGGACTCGAAAATAATATCTATGCGCAAGTCGCCATGGTGATGCTTATAGGATTATTGGGTAAGAATGCTGTACTTATGGTCGAATATTCGGTACAGCGTAGAAACATGGGCATGACTATAAGACGAGCAGCAATAGAAGGCGCATTAGCCAGATTCCGCCCTATTTTGATGACATCTTTCGCATTCATTGCTGGGTTGATACCATTAGTAGCGGCTACGGGAGCAGGAGCTGTGGGAAACCGTACAATTGGTAATGCGGCCGTGGGTGGCATGTTGTTTGGTACCCTATTCGGACTTATCCTCATTCCAGGTCTATATTACATATTCGGCACTATTGCCGAGAAAGTGAAAATGGTGAAATATCAAAGAAAGAAACCTCTTACCGAAGAGCAGAATAAAAAATATAAGACAAAAATATGAGACTCAAATATATCCAATTTACAGTCGTTGCATTAGCTCTTGTGATAACTGGATGCAGAACTCCACAAGCTACCGACCTAAAGGACAGTGTGAAAGCACAGCTACCATCTTCCTTTATGCAGGACAGCATCCATAATGGAAATGCCACAATAACTCCATGGAGGCAATTTTTCACTGACCCTGCTCTTATTTCACTTATTGATACAGCTCTTGCAAACAACACTGATCTACGCATCACCCTTCAGCAAATAGCTATGGCTAAAAGCAACGTTCTATATCAAGAAGGACGCCTATTGCCTACTGTATCTGCAGGCGGAGGTGTTGGAGTTTCCAAAGTGGGTAGATACACTAGCGGAGGAGCAGGAAATGCCACTACTGAAATCAAGCCAGGCAAATCGATGCCCAATCCATTGATGGATTATGCAGTGGGCATAAATGCTAACTGGGAAGTGGACCTATGGCACAAACTAAGTTCTGCAAAAAGAGCAGCCGTAGAGAATTATCTAGCTACCGCTGAGGGTAGAAATGCCGTATTGTCATCGCTCATATCACAAGTGGCTGGCAACTATTATCATTTGCTTGCCCTTGACAACAAATTGGATCTTATTCACCAATATATAGATTTGCAAAAGAAGGCGGTAGATATAGCCAAGGTGATGAAGAGTGCTGATGCTGACACCGAACTCGCCGTTGAGAAATTTGAGGCCGAGCTCGCTAAAGCACGTTCCGAAGAGTATACACTTAATCAAGAAATTGCTGAATGTGAAAACTCTCTCAACCTATTGCTCGGTCGCTATCCCACTAAGATAGTGCGTGACAAATCAACCTTTCTATCGGCTAACCCTCAGAGTGTCACCACTGGCATTCCTTCCGAACTTCTAAACAACAGACCAGATATCCGGCAGGCTGAACACGAACTCTCTGCTGCAAAATGGAGTGTTGAAGCCGCAAAGAAAGAATTTCTTCCTTCGCTCAACATTTCGGCTTCCCTTGGATTGGACGCATTTAACCCTACCTATCTCACTAAGCTCCCCGAGTCTTTAGCATTTAGCGTAATCGGGGGGCTAGCGGGACCGCTTATCAACAGAAAAGCCATTCAAGCTAATTTCAAGACGGCTGACGCTCAACAAATCCAAGCTTTATATGAATACGATAAAACCCTATTGACTGCATACTCTGAGGTATGCACATTGATGTCGAAAATCAAGAACCTCGATCAATATTACGCTCTAAAAAAAGAAGAATCCCAAAAACTTGACCAATCTATCAATGTAGCTCACCAACTATATCTCAACAATCGTTGCACTTATCTTGACGTGCTAATGGACGAACGTGATGCTCTTGACGCAAAACTTGAAATGCTTGATGCAAAAGAGCAACAACTCTTCAGCGCTGTGGATATTTACCGCAGCCTTGGCGGTGGTGGTGAGGCTCCCGTCACTTCTTCTGAAAATATAAAATGATTCATTTTGAATGATGTTTTCAAAATGATTAACTTTGAAAAAATTACAAGCTCGTGGATAAAAGAATATTGATGGCTGAAGATGAGGAAAATATTTCCGACTTCGTGAGCCGCGGACTTTCAGATTTCAATTATAATGTCACAGTGGTGAACAATGGCCTTGACGCATGGAAATTGCTTGAGGCGGGAGAACATTTTGACCTTGTGATGCTAGATATACGCATGCCTGGAATGATGGGACTTGACGTCTGTCAAAAGATTCGTGAGCAATTTGGTTACGATATCCCGGTGCTGATGCTCACAGCTCTTGACACCACAGATGATATCGTTATGGGCCTCCATGCTGGAGCCGATGACTATATCGTAAAGCCTTTCAAGTTTATGGAGCTTCTAGCTAGAATACAAGCTATGCTGCGTCGTTCTGGAGCATCTAAATCCAGCCGATCTCTTTCTTTTGGCGACCTCATTCTCGACTCTTCTTCACATAAAGCCATTAGGGGCGACATCGAAGTAGAGCTGAGTATAAAGGAATATCGACTTCTCGAATATATGATTGAGCACCAAGGTGAAATCCTTTCTCGACGCCAACTCTTAAAAAATGTATGGGACAAGGATTTTGACACTAACACTAATATCGTGGATGTGTATGTGAGATATCTCAGAAATAAAATCGACGATAATTTCGAGCAGAAACTCATCCACACTGTCGTAGGAACGGGCTATTGTCTGCGTAAGGAAGATTAATAAAAATTCATTGACTGATGAAAACAAGTAGAAAGATTTCCTTTATATATTCTTTGATTACAATCTGCTTCATAATGATTGCAGGTGTAGTATTCTATTTCTTTTCTTCAAGTTACACAGAAAATCTGTATTACAAATATCTTGACGAAAAGGCTCATGCTGTAGCTGAAGAAGCTTTTTCGATTGATGAAGTCGATTCTATAACCTATCAAAATGTAGTTCTCCGTAGGAAAAACCTGATTCCCACTTCAAAAGAGCTCTTTATAAACGTAAAGAACCATAAAGCGGCTGTAGCACAACTTTCTTCCTATCTTGATGCTAGTCAAATAAAAGACCTCTTTAATAACAAGACAGTAAATTTTAAGAAAGACCAAGAAGTGGGGACTTCTTTTATATACTACGACAATACTGGCACGTTTGCTGTAATAGTCCTCAGCCGCAATCCTTATGGAGAGGAAATTGGAAAGACCGTTGGATGGGCAATATTTATATTGGTTATTGCATCTACTATAATACTTTATCTTATCAGCCGCCTATACGCCATGCGTATGCTGGACCGCATAGATCAAGACTATCAAACAGAAAAGATGTTTGTCAATAATGCATCGCATGAAATCAATAATCCACTCACCGCAATACAGGGAGAATGTGAAGTGGCTTTAATGCGCGACCGCACCAATGAGGAATATAAGAATTCTCTTCAGCGTATTTCTAGAGAAACAAACCGAATCATTAGCATAATGCACGAGCTATTACAATTCTCGCACACTCGATCAGGCAAAATAAATACCGAGAATATGGAGAATGTGTGTATGTCTGAATTTGTAAACTGTCTCGATAACAATGTCATACAAATTGAAATTATTAATGATTTCTCAATTCTAGCTGATGAAGAACTGCTTAATATCGCCGTCAAAAATCTGGTGAGCAATGCATGCAAATACTCTAATGGAAATATTGTATCAATTGTAATAAATCATGGACTACTCCAAATAAAAGATAAAGGAATTGGCATCCCTCAAACTGATATCGCGCACATCTTTGAGCCATTCTATCGCGCAACTAACACTGCTGGTGTTAAAGGGAAAGGCGTTGGACTGGCGTTAGCAAAAGCTATCCTAGAAAACTTTGGTGCACGTATTAAGGTCGTTTCAAAAGAAGGGAAAGGAACGTCTATGAATGTGTTCTTCAAAAAATATAAAACAATAAAATAGCTTCAAAAAGATTAACCTATTAGTGTAATTCTGATATAGCGGGTGACTTTAAAAGTTATCCGCTATTTTTATCTATTTTCTGTAATAATGGTATAAATCTCAGTAATTTGTTTTAGAATATTCACTCCGTCACGAAATATCTTTACAATATTCTAATATACTGTTGATAATGAATAAAATATTACTTCTTATAGTTTCACTTATAATTATATCAAAAAGTTGTATGGCTCAAAATTCTGATAAAATTGATATTAAAATAAATGGACAAACTTTCTCTGCAACGCTTGAATCAAACTCAAGCGCAAGTTCATTCTTCGCATTGCTACCATTAACTCTACAAATGACAGAATTAAACGGTAATGAAAAGTATAATTATTTAAACCCCACGCTGCCCACCAACACTATATCGCCGGGTACTATCAATGCAGGTGACATTATGTTGTATTCAGACAACTGTATCGTTGTATTCTATAAGACTTTCAACACAAGTTATTCCTACAGTCGCATAGGCCATATCGACGATACAACAGGGCTTGCTAATGCTGTTGGTTCTGGAAATGTAACCATAGAATTTACCCTGCCAATCACTACATCCGTACCGGATTTAAAGGTTAACAACACTCCTAGTTTTACTATTTATGATATGAATGGACGACTGATAAGTCATGATGAAGAATCGCTTTCAATGCTAAAAGGCATATTTATAATAAACGGCAAAAAAACAATATTAAAATAAGATATATTATCGCTTTATGACAATATAAAGCTTAGCCCTTGGATTAAATCGTAAACGTCTTTATGTCCAATCTATAATAAATTTATTTGCGTAAGTGTTACTAAAACATTTATTTAGCTTGACTTTTAACAATTTTGTGTTAATTTTATTATCAAATTTCCACTCCCGATTAAACCTAATCAGTTTTTTATTGTCAAAACTACAAGAAAAGGATAAAAACCTTATATTTGTATAAACCGATTAAAACTTAGAGTTATGGGAACAAATGTTTTACGCAGTATCATCACAACAAGCTTGTTTAGTGCAAGTCTATTGTTAGCTATTCCTTCATCAGCTCAGATTAGTCATAGACGTCCTGCTGGTGGGAACTCTAATAGCAACCAACCATCAAGCGTAGCAGCTCCGTCTTCTAATAGCGGCAGTTCTTCTTCCACTTCTGGTCGTCGTCCCGCATTCGGCGGAAACCCTTCACAAAGCAACCCTAGCGTAACTCGCCCGGAATCTCCAAGTTACAATAACAATAGCGGTGGATCTTCATATAATGGTAGGCCAAATAACGATAAGCCTAGCAATGATAGGCCTAGCAACGGAGGCCTTTCTCAACCTACTTTTGGCAATAACAATAATAGCGGTTATAATAATAACAACAGCGGTAACAGCAATAACAATAGTTATTCTGGTCGCCGTCCTGGAAACAATGGCTCTTATAATAATTCAAGACCTGACAACAATCCAAGTCATTGGCCAGACAATAACAGCGGAGTTAACCGTCCAAACTATGGCGGAAACAATTGGAATAACGGGAATAACAATGGTGTAGGAAGACCTAACCAGGACCGTCCTAATTACGGATACAATCATTCTAATAATGGATGGATGGGAAATAGCCGTCCTAATAATTGGAACCACTACGTAGCACCTCCTGTAAGACCTTACCGCCCATACTGCCGCCCTATACCACGCCCTGTTCCACCGCCAAACTGGCGTCCATATTACAGAGCTCCTATAATAAACGGTATCCTAGGTTTGGCTTTTGGCTCAATTTACTCTAACACACTTGATTACCTATACGACCGCGACTACACAATTGATGGCTACACTCAAGATGCTGTTTATCTTCGCGATGTTCGTCAATTAGTTTTCAACTGGCCTGATGTAATCCTAAACTACGCTTACGGTAGATTAGCAAATGCTCAATTTATTTACTCTTCTTACTATTACGATAGAGTTCGTTTCGATAGAGTTTACTCAGAACTTTGCAGAATGTATGGCTATCCTGTAACTTCAAGAAATGGAAGCGGATCTTACGAATATGTTTGGTATGGCAGAAGTAGAGAAGGTCTAGTTTCTCTAGAATACTACAACGACGGAAACCGTTACTACACTATTCTTTCTTACGGTACTGATAATTAATTCCGATATTATCTTAAATAAAAAGAGCACTCACTCGGGTGTTCTTTTTATTTATATACTATACTCTAGTTATTCACACAAGCCCTGTTTATGCATAAATTTGCTACTTTAATCATTTATTTTGTAATTAAATGCAATTATTTTTGCAATATTTCAAATAATATGTAATTTTGTATCGAAATAAAGAAAAGAAATGTACAACACTATTCTGCATCATATCCATCATCATTACGGCAACCACCTTACGGTAGGCTGAAGTGAAGCGTATAGATTGATATAGAATTTTCAAGATATATTTTTGCCGGCTTTCCGTTACAAGGGAGACCGGCAATTTTGTTTTTATATTATCAATGATATTAATTAAATAAAACTATATAACAGTATGTTACGTATCGCAGTACAATCAAAAGGGCGTCTTTATGACGAGACAATGGAACTACTCGGCGAAGCTGGGATAAAACTCACAGCCGTTAAGCGCACCTTGCTAGTTCCTTCAAAAAATTTTCCAGTAGAGCTTCTATTCCTCCGTGACGATGACATCCCTGATTCTGTAGCAACTGGAACAGCAGACATCGGCATTGTAGGACTTAATGAAGTACTCGAGAAACGTCAAGAGGTAGAAATCATTCGAAATCTTGGTTTTAGCAAATGCCGTCTATCTCTTGCTATTCCTCAGAAATTCCAATATGATGGTCTAAGTTGGTTCAACGGAAAGAAGATTGCCACCTCTTATCCTAGAATCCTTACGGATTTTCTCGACAAAAACGGCATAAAAGCTGATATTCATGTAATCAGTGGCTCCGTTGAGATTGCCCCAGGAATTGGTCTTGCCGACGGTATTTTCGACATTGTTTCATCTGGCAGCACGCTTGTAAGTAATAATCTGGTGGAAGTTGAAACAGTACTTGCATCTGAAGCTGTATTAATAGGAAATAATCAGAAACTGAGCGAAGAAAAGCAAAAAGCGCTTGACGAGCTTCTATTCCGTATCGAGGCTGTAAAGGCTGCTGAGAATAAAAAATATGTGTTGATGAATGTTCCCAGGGCCAAACTTGATGAGGTAATTTCAATACTTCCTGGCATAAAAAGCCCTACTGTACTACCTCTGGCCGACCAAGATTGGTGCTCGGTTCACACTGTTATTGAGGAAAAGCACTTTTGGGAGATTATCGGCAAACTTAAAGCATCTGGAGCTGAAGGTCTGCTTGTATTAAATATTGAAAAGATGGTTCTATAAATCTCATAAAGATGGAAACCAACATTGCAATAACAAAAAATCCTCAGCGCAGTGAATGGGCTAATCTAATGACTCGCGCTGTGATTGAGACTCAGGCTCTTCATGATTCTGTTGCTTCAATAATCAGCGAAGTACAAACTAATGGAGATAAGGCTCTTCGCGCCCTTAGTCTGAAATTTGACGGGGTGAAACTCACTGATATCAAAGTATCTGATGAAGAATTTATAGAAGCTGACAAAGCCATAAGCGATACTCTCAAAGATGCTATTGCTACAGCCACAGCCAACATAAAGAAATTCCACGAGGCACAGTGCATGGAAGGAATCAGCGTTGAGACAACTCCGGGTGTTACATGTGTGCAACGCGCAGTGCCTATATCTAAAGTAGGGCTATACATCCCTGGCGGAAATTCTCCACTGTTTTCAACGGTACTTATGCTTGCCATTCCAGCTAAAATTGCTGGGTGTGAAAAGATTATCCTCACCACACCTCCGAATAAAGAAGGTCTAATCCATCCTGCTATACTCTACGCTGCAAAGATGGCTGGAGTCACCGAAGTTTTCAAGACCGGAGGAGCGCAAGCTATTGCCGCAATGGCATACGGGACACAGTCTATCCCGAAGGTTTACAAAATATTCGGGCCAGGTAACCGCTTTGTAATGGAGGCAAAAAAGCAGGTTAGCACCCAAGCTGTTGCTATTGATATGCCTGCTGGTCCTTCTGAAGTGATGATTATTGCCGACGAAAAAGCTAATCCTGAATTTGTGGCGAGCGATTTTCTTTCACAGGCAGAACACGGTCCTGACAGTCAATCAATTCTTCTCACTACTAGCGAAGAGTTTGCTAATAAACTGCCGAAAGTAATCAACAAGCTCCTTTCCTCTCTTCCTCGGCAGGAAATGATGTGTAAATCACTTTCTCACAGCCACATTATAGTGCTTGAAAATGACAGCGATATGATGGATTTTGCAAATGGATACGCTCCGGAACACCTCATCATAAATCACGCTGAATTTGAAAAATTGGTTCCGATGGTTGTAAATGCAGGTTCTGTTTTCATCGGACCGTATTCACCTGAAAGTGCGGGGGATTATGCCTCAGGCACTAACCACACTCTTCCCACTAGCGGATATGCCAAAGCGTATAGCGGTGTTAACCTTGATAGTTTTATTAAAAAGATAACTTTCCAGCACCTCACTCAACAAGGGCTTCAATCAATCGGCAACGCAATTACCGAAATGGCTGAAAATGAAGACTTAATGGCTCATGCACTTGCTGTAAAAGTTAGAACAAACAATAATCAATAAATAGCTATGGATTTAAACGAATTAGTTCGTCCTAATATACTTCAGCTCACTCCCTATAGCTCAGCGCGAAATGAGTTTAAGGGTGAAGCATCAGTGCTTCTTGACGCAAATGAGAATCCATTCAATGCGCCATACAACAGATATCCCGATCCTTTGCAATATAAAGTGAAGGAGAAGCTAGCAGAATTAAAGGGAGTTAGTCCCGATCAGATTTTTCTAGGCGTGGGAAGCGACGAAGGTATAGACTTGGCTTATCGAATTTTCTGCCGTCCGGGAATAGACAACGTAGTGGCTATTGCACCCACTTACGGAATGTATGAGGTATGTGCCGACATAAACGATATTGAATATCGCAAAGTACAACTTGACGACAACTTCGAGTTCTCATCTAATTCATTGCTTGAAGCAACCGACAATAACACTAAACTTATTTGGATTTGCTCGCCAAACAACCCTACTGGAAATGCTGCTTCTATTGACACTATTATTGAAGTTTGCGCATCTTTTGATGGTATTGTAATGGTAGATGAAGCCTATGGAGATTTCTCCTCAAGTGAATCAATGGTTTCAAAACTGGATGATTTTCCAAATGTGATTGTTCTCCAAACTTTCTCTAAGGCTTGGGGGCGTGCAGGCCTGCGGCTCGGTGTTGCGTATGCCGACAGTAAGATTATAGATCTTTACAATAAAGTCAAATATCCATACAACGTTAATGCTCTAACTCAAAAGATGGCACTTGAAGCTCTTGAGAACACTAATGAGGTGACGGATTGGGTGGACCAACTTATGACTAACCGCACAATCCTAATCAAAGAACTTTCTAACCTAGCATGCGTAAAGCATATATATCCCACTGATGCCAACTTTGTGCTGGTGAAAGTTAATGATGCTGATGCTCTATATTCTTCCCTTAGGGATAAGGGTATAATTGTCCGCAACCGCAATAAGGTAGAAAAATGTCTCGGTTGCTTACGCATAACAGTAGGAAGCACTAAAGAAAATGAATCTCTCATCCAAGCTATTAAAGATTATGAACGATAAAAATCTTAAACGCACATTATTCATCGACCGAGACGGCACTATAATTATTGAGCCGCCTATAGACTTTCAGGTTGACTCTCTTGAAAAACTAGAATTTGTGCCACGGGTTATGCGAAACCTCAACTTTATCGCCACCCATCTCGATTATGAACTCGTAATGGTTAGCAATCAAGATGGCCTTGGCACTCCTTCTTTCCCAACTGCCGATTTTGAATTGGTTCAAGATAAAATGCTCACTACCCTGGCTGGAGAAGGTATTGATTTCGACGATATAATAATTGACGGTACTTTCCCTGAAGAAAATGCACCAACGCGCAAACCAGGTATTGCTCTCTTAGGCAAATATACATCTGGCGATTATGATCTTGCTAATTCTTTTGTGATTGGCGATAGAATCACCGACGTGATGCTTGCGAAAAATCTCGGGGCCAAGGCTATTCTTCTTCAAGAAGATGAAATTGGCCGCAAGATGCTTGAAGATGCAGGATTACCCGATGTTTGTGTGCTTATCACCCCATCGTGGGACAGAATTAGTGATTTTATTCGTGGCGGAAGCCGCACTGCTTCAGTTGTGCGAACCACCAACGAAACTGATATACGAATTGACCTTGACTTGGATGGTACTGGGCGTTGTGATATTTCCACTGGATTGGGATTCTTCGACCATATGCTGGAACAAATCGGTCGTCACTCTGGAATGAACCTCACTGTGAAAGTAAAAGGGGACACTTGGGTGGATGAGCATCACACAATAGAGGACACTGCAATAGCACTTGGTGATGCCCTACGCACTGCGCTAGGCGATAAACGCGGAATTGAAAGATATGGGTTTGTTCTTCCTATGGACGATTGCCAATGCACCGTAGCACTAGATTTTGGCGGCCGCAGCTGGCTCGTTTGGGACACTGAATTTCATCGTGAGAAAATTGGAGAAATGCCGACTGAAATGTTCTTGCATTTTTTCAAGAGCCTGAGTGACAGTGCAAAAATGAATCTTTTCATTTCAGCACAAGGTACTAACGAGCACCATAAAATTGAAGGAATTTTCAAAGCTCTTGGTCGTGCAATCAAAATGGCAGCTCGACGTGACGTATTCACCTATCAGCTACCTTCCACAAAAGGTACATTGTAATACTATCGCAAATAAGCCTCAGTCACAAGAATAGCGCATAACAGAATCGAGAAAACAAGCATATTTCGGGCAGTAGCTCCAAGTATTTGGTTAAGCGCTGCCCCTTCTCTATGCGTGAGTTTATACCAAGTAACAGTATGCATTATAAGATAAATAAGCGGCACTAAAAGTATCCACACTGAATTCAGCAACCACACTGGAGCCATGAAGAATGCTGCAAAATATCCCGAAACCAAATAAAATCTTCCCATAAACTTTCTCCCAAGAATCACCACCGTGGTATGCTTACCTGACTCAATATCATCTTCCATATCACGATAATTATTCACTAGAAGCACATTCACTCCCATCAACCCAATGGTAACGGAAGATAGAAATACTGCGGGGCTCCAACCTCCAGCTTGAACATAATATGTAAGATTCACCGGCACTATTCCAAAGAATACCAATACAGCCACGTCACCAAGCCCATGATAAGAAAGTGGGAATGGACCTGCGCTATACGCGAATGCAAAAACAGCTATCGCAATACCTATCGGCAACAACCACCAACCACCAAAAGGAATCAAATAGCACCCTATCACACCAGCTATCGCTATCGTGGCAAAGGTTACATTCCGTAGAGCTTTCGCCGTGATGTCGCCTTCCGTGACACTTCTTCGTGGTCCCACGCGACCTTTCTTATCACTTCCACGCTTGAAGTCATAATATTCGTTGGCAAAATTGGATGTTATCTGTGCCAAGATGGCAAACAACAAACATAGCACTGATGGTATAAGCGAGAATTTACTGTCAAACTTCGCAAAACCAATTGCTGTTATCACGCCGGCTACCGACACTGGCAAGGTGCGCAAACGCGCTGCTTCTATCCAAGGATTCATATATTATGTCGATTGAAAATTTCTGTTTCTACAAAATTACTAATTAATCTCAATTCTATACACATAGCCGCATCCTTTCCATTTATAATAAAGCGAGCTGATTCGCATTGCGCTATTTATTTAGAATTATTCTTTATATATTTGCATGCCCGTACAAATTTCATTAAGAGTGATGACTAAAATCTTCAAACATAGAGTTATCGTTGCATGGATATTATTACTATCATTGCTCCCTTTCTATGCAATAAAGACGGTCCACGTTCATGAAATTGATAAAGAGGAACAATGTGCTCATACCGGGCATCATCACAATAGCAATAATTGTGCTATCTGTCAGTTTGTTCTCTCTCCTTGTACCGAGGGCTCTCCTATTGTATTCCATCCGGAATATAGTTTTATTATTTCTCTACAAGTAGCTATCCATGAATCTCCTATTATCAGATCCATTAGAAGCTATTCTTTACGTTCGCCTCCTTTTTGTTGATTAAAATAAAACCCATAAGATTCTCATCAATATTTTTTATTGATGAGATGCATTTATTATTTATCAACAAAAGAATTTACCAAAATGAATAAAAATAGTTTGGGGGCGGCAATACTTATGCTGTTCTCATTAAATGTGCCACCATGCGCGGAGGCAATTAATAAAATTGAACCTGATAGTGTCAATCTCAAGGAAGTTGTAGTTTCAGCAAATAGGCATCTTACCCTGCGTAAAGAAGCGCCAACTCTTGTATCTATAATTGACAGTAAGCTTTTTGATAATATTCAAGGAAGCTGCCTTGCCGACGGACTAGATTATGAACCAGGGGTGAGAGTAGGCATTGGCTGCCGTAATTGCGGCAAAATTGAAGCCAGTATAAATGGGCTTGATGGCAATTACTCTCAAATATTAATTGATAGTCGCCCACTTTTCTCTTCTGCCAACAGCATTTACGCACTAGAACAGATTCCTGCCAATATGATTGATAGGGTTGAAGTTATTAGAGGTGGCAGTTCTGCCTTATTTGGCTCTTCAGCTGTAGGAGGTGTAATAAATATTATCACTCGGCAGCCATCTAATAATGGGATTGAATTATCTCACACTTTTTCAGTTCTTGGAAAAGGAAGTTTTGACAACGTAACGTCTCTAAATGGCTCGATAATTTCGTCAAAGGGCAAAAGTGGTATAAATTTTTATGCCCAAAATAGAGAACGCTCTCCTTATGATAGGAATGGAGATGGATATTCAGAGCTCACTAAATTAAGAACGCAGATTATTGGATCGAGAATGTTTTTTAATATCAATGATTTCAATAAGGTTAACGCTCATATATATCGTATCGGAGATTATAGACGTGGTGGTAATAATTTGGATCTTCCTGCACATGAGTCAAACATTGCCGAACAAACTGAACACAACATCGTGGGAGGTTCTGCCGACTATGACTGGCATTCAAAAGACTTAATGAACCATTTCACCACTACATTTGCAATGCAATCTACTCATAGGAAAAGTTATTTCGGTGGTATAATGGGAGGTTCTGACAAAGAGAAAGAAGAGGCGCTTACTTCATACGGTAAGTTAACTGAACAAATGATTCAACTTGAGTCTCAATATTGTCGCCACTTTGACAAATTCATATTCATGCCTTCAACCCTCACTTTGGGACTTGCCTACGACCATAGCCAACTAAAAGATAAAAGTTTATGGTATAATACATCATTTAGCCAAACCGTTAATTCTGGCTCTGCATATGTGCAGAATGAATGGAAAAATGATGATTTCACGTTGCTCATAAGTGCTAGAGCTGATAAAAACAATCTTTTGAAGAAAATATTAGTCAGTCCGCGCGCTAATGTAAGATATAGGGTGAATAACAATTGGACTCTGAGAGTTTCCTACGGCGAAGGATTCAGAAATCCCCAATATTTTGACGATGATCTTCATGAGAAACTTATTGGAGGAAACCGCATTACTACACAAATCACAAAGAATCTTAAAGAGGAACGTTCAAGAAGTCTCAGTTTGTCAACTGATTATAACACATATCTTTGGAATAGTATGCCCTTAGATTTACTTGTTGAGGGATTCTATACTCATTTATCAAATACATTTATTGATACTTATACAAATGCTGAAAATGGTACTAAAATATTATTACGGACTAATGGCCCTGGAGCTTCAGTGTATGGAACAAATATAGAACTCAACCTCAAGCCAGTATCATGGATTTCCATTCAAGGTGGTTTTACTTGGCAACAAGCTTTCTATCAAGAAGCTAAAGCATGGAGCGACAATGTTGAGGCACAAAAACGCATGATGAGAACACCTCACACTTATAGCTATTTCACATTAAAATTGAATCCTTGGGAACAATGGCAATTTGTAGTATCTGGCAAGCACACTGGGAGTATGCTGGTGGGACATTCTGCGGGCTCAGGTACAGACAAAGATATAACAGTATCCACGCCTACATTTATAGAATTAGGGTGCAAAGCCTCTTATACGTTTAACGTCGTAAATGGGGTGTCAATGGAGTTGTTCTCTGGAATCCATAATCTGCTTAACCAGTTTCAGAAAGATTTAGATACTGGATATCAAAGAGACTCTGAATTTACATATGGGCCATTACAACCAATCACTTTTTATATTGGAGCTAAAATCAAAATATAGTAATTTTAAACTCTAAGTTTATATAGATAGCAAGAAGGGCTGATCATATGATTTGCCCTTCTTTATTGTTCTTTATATTTTAAATAAATGTCCTCCGATGTTATCAATGTCGGCCCCCGTTACCGAAGAAAGGCAACTTGGCTCATCTGCCATGTATAGAGCCCCCAGAAATGCGAAAATTAGAGCTTCTTTATACTCAATGATACTTTTATCGGGTATTACTATTTCAGCGCCTGAGAGCGCTTTAATTCGTTCCACAAGGAATTTGTTGAACGCACCACCGCCTGTAATGAGTAAAGTTGGGAAAATTGTACGTGGCACATTGTTTTCTATCACGTGCGCCACCTGCATAGCAGCATGTTCATAAAATGTGCGCAACACATTCTCTAACGGGAGTCCATAGCTTTCCAACAATGGATAAACATATGTCTCCACCCATTCGCGCCCCAGAGATTTAGGACCTTCTTGTTTATAGAAGTCCATATCATTCAATGCATCCAGAAGTGGCTGATGAATTACTCCCCGACGCGCTATTTCACCATCTCTGTCAAATTCAAGTCCTATCTGTCTGCAATAATGATTAATCACATAATTAACTGGACTTATATCAAATGCTATTCTTTTACCGTTTTTCTCAAAAGATATATTTGAGAATCCACCAATATTAAGGCAGAAATCATATTTGCCAAAAAGCATTCTATCGCCTATCGGCACTAAAGGAGCCCCTTGCCCTCCAAGCATTATGTCTAGCCTGCGAAAATCCGACACTACCGGCACACGGGCAACTGCTGCAATAGCAGCTCCATCTCCAATCTGACACATAATTTTCTTCTCCGGCATATGAAATATTGTATGCCCATGTGAAGATATAATATCTGGATTCAAATGATATTCTTCAATAAAATCCCTGACTTTTTCACCTAAGAAAAAACCATATTCCGTATGAAATGCAACATAATCCAAAGCCGACATATTTTGAGCTCCAATTCCCAATTTATACTTCATTTCCTCAGGATATTGATATCCGCAAGCACAATCAAGAGTAAAACTCCATTTCCCATTCTCTCGTTTAAATGTGCATTGACACACATCCAAACCATCGAGCGAAGTTCCCGACATCAACCCTATCGACTTTATTTCAAAATCTTTCATGATATATCAGCTTCTGTAGTTTCTAATCCAAAGGCGCTCTTAATCGCTGTGCGAATAGCATCGGCGTCCTTGCCTCCTTCTTTCAATATTGCAAGCACATCTTTTATATATTCTTCTTTACATTCAAATCCGCATAACTGAGCAACATTGCTGTTAGGCAACATTGTCTTTTCATTATAAACTCTTAGAATGGAAGAATAATCTCCATTGTTAGCATAGGTATGGAAGGAACGACAAAGGTCTTCATATATTCCACGTGGGTTAATTTCATTCACTAAATCTGTCATATGCTCCTCCAATTCGCTTATATCTTGGAAGCGCTTATCTATGCGCACCTCCACAGTACGTTTTACACGGTGACGCACATGCTCCAAGGCCTGCTTGCGCAAATCCGATTTAAACATGTTTATTACTGCGCTACGCACTTTCATAAACACCCTATCATCATCCTTTTTATGGTGGCGTGCCACAGCTCGTATCACGCCCTCAAGCATCATTATATTTTCTATTTCAGCTACATTCGGCACAAATATCTTTCTATCACGAAGGTATTGCACTTCTTTCGTATCTCTGCGGTCACGGTCAACTATTCCATGACTATCAAGATGGTGAAAATCCTTCATATCATTAAATGACCTTGTAGTTTCGATCACTTTGTTGCAACTGCCTAAAGGCTTAACAGTGTAATCTGAGAAAATCAATGCATAAAGCTTTGAGTCAATGCTATGCGAGCTATCTCCTTCCACAAATAGAATTGGCTTTCTACTTCCTAGTAAGTCAAAATAAAGCTCATCCGATAGATTTTCTCCAGGATTTACTGTTTCATAGTCCCATGCACGTTTGAGAGCATCATAATTTCTCACCCAGATGCACTTGTTATCCAATCTTGATGATGCAAATTCTATATCATGCGTATTATAAATGAAAGTGCAATCTGGACGCATTTCCTCTATTACATTCCATAAAGCCTGCATTATCGAGTGATGAATAAATATTTCAGGATCTTCCACAAAAACCATTGATCCTACTGGGGCATAAAGAACAGCGCCTATATAATAAAGTACTGCTTTTTCTCCATCTGACAATCTTATTGAAGAATAAGGTTTATCCCCAACATCATTGGAGAAAAGCAATTTTCCGCTATCTCTTAATATCTTGTTTTTAGGGAACACTTCCTGCCACATTTTCACCACTTTATCCAACTTAGTCTTAGGGCAGCCACAACCTTTCTCTCCTAGCATGCTCTCAGCCTTGAATTTTAGCAAATCAAGAAATTCATCGTGCAAAAGTAAATAAATCAGTCTATCAAACTCAGTAGCAGCATCATTTCTAAGATAAAGGGAAGTTGAAGACAACTCATCATACAGAGTATCTATTGAACCTTTGAGAGGATTCTTTTCTGCTTTCGGGAACATAGCCTTTAATGCTGAAACTCTAAATGCCTTATCAGCATTGTTATCAACAAGCCATTGTGTGAAACGAGTTTTACCCGAACCATTTGCTCCAATAATGGTTACTTGACGCACACCTTTAAGTTCTATTGGTTTTGAGCCGTCTATCCTGTTAGGAAGATGAATGTTCATAATAGAAAGGTTTTAGATTGGTAAGTTGCAAGCCAAATAATCAAAGCTTTATCTTATCTGACTATCATCGTAAAATTAAACAATTTATTGGAAATTTGCACTTTGCCTTTAAATGATTTTATAATTGTGGATTATAAACACCACTTTACCCATCTTTTGGGACAAAACAAACTCCATAACATAAAAGAATGCTATGGAGTCAAAGCTAATAAGTTTCAATATCTATTTTATAAATCTCTCTTTCAATCCCTATACCCCACAACTCTATACTTCCATCCATCTCGAGTACTGATTTGCTTGTAGAGTATTTTATTATAAAGAATCAGTGAACCACGACCATCATTAATTACTTGCATACCAGTAGGAATGAAGTTTACAATAATCCCCAGAGGCGGCCTCACAATCTCATATTCTGAATTGTTCCTTACAAAATAGCATCCTTCGCCATAATAATATGGTATATTCCTATATCTCACAATACTGGAATTGCGGGGATAAGCCCTATATCTTCCTCCAATAACATATTTATTCATAACCACCACATGTGAATGCTTGTAATGACCTCTCTTGCGACCATGGTTGAAATTCTCCATCTTAGCCCTATCATGACGTGGTGAAGCACAGGATGTAGCTATAAATAAATCACAACACAACATTGCCATGATTATTGAGACCAATATTATTCGTTTCATAATTTCACCATTTAAGTTAATAATATACTTGCTTTATATTATAGATACAAATTATGCTTCATAAGTTTAATCTCCAGCTTCTACACAAAAAAAGAGTCGTGATACATTTTGTATCACGACCCAAATGATATAGAATAATTCTTGCTTGAAGAAGCTTTTTATTTCTTAACCAAAGTTGCTGTATATGGTAGAGTTCTTAAATCAAGAGTTACATGGTATGTACCAGCTCCAGGAGAGTTGATATTTGCACCACCTTGAGTCAAGTCTGTCAAGCTACCACCTAGATTAATATCCCAGCCATCGTTTGCACGGAACTTGAATGCTCCTAAATCAGTCAATGTAACATCACCTGACCAAATCTTAAAGTCTTCACTTGGATTAAGTGGAGTAGATTTATCCCATGCGCCTGGTGTAGCATCTCCAATCAAACCGATTGTTGTAATATAAGTAATCTTATATTTTAATTGAGATGTATTGACTGTGCAATAATACAATCCGTCCTTAGCTACATTAATGTTTCCAGCCGTAGATTCTTTTGACAATCCGTCATCACTTCCTGCTACTGAACCATAGTTAATATGGTTCCAGTCTGGAGCATTTGTAAACTTAAACATTCCACCTGTTACTAATGCATAACCTTCATAGTCAGCATAGTTTGATGTGCGGAGTTTCATTGAATTTGCTGGAGCCCAAGTATTTGCTGGCCCAGGAGTATATAGGTTATCTACAGCTGATGTAAATGCGTATGTACCATCTTCAAGATTGATAGTTAGCAATAATTGTCCGTCAGTCTTTAAGCAACCTGCACCTACGTCAGTAGTAGCTGTGCGTGCAACTAACATCCCAGAAAGAGCTTCATCTCCATTTGTTTCTACTCCATAAGCGGCATTGTTTCCGGAAACCCAGTTACCTGTTTTGAATGTAGATTCTGGTACAATCTTCCACCACCATCCACCGGTAGCTTGCTCTTTTGATATATCAACCTTAATTGTGAAGATTGGGTTGTCATAAGGGTCACCTGTGTGGTTCAACTTTATTGCAGTTGCAACACTCCATCCGTTAATAGTACCTAACAAATAGTAGTTTTCTTCTATTACAAGAGTACTTGGATAAGGAGTTACCTTTACAGCTTGTTTTGCAAAGAACGTTTGAGGATTGCCTAGGCGTGCCTCAGATGTCCCTTTTACCACATATACTGCATAACGCACATAAGCTTGTTTTTCCTTAGGGCTCTTTCCTATAACTTTCAAGTGAGCTGCTTCCCATGCATCTGGAGAAACTTTTACTACACTGTCTGCATATGTTGTTGTAACCGTTTGGAAGCTTGCAAAATCTTCAGTTTTTGACATTTGCATATCAAAGCGTAATGTACTTCCTGCAGGTAGGTTCTTTATATCCTGTACTCTTAGAGTTGGAATATCAGCATCTTTAAATTCGTTGAGATTGATTGCTTCTGGTAGCAAATTGCTTAGAGTAAGACCGTCCGAAGACATAAGTCCTTCTTGTGGGTTGCTCTGAGGTAGTGCTTCAGTCCAGTCATCTTCGCAAGATACGAATCCGAGGCAAAGGCCCAACATCAAAATTATACTTAATTTCTTCATATTCTTCTGTTTAGATGTGTTTTTGTTCCGGCTTCCCAGTAGGAGCATTTGCCCCTACTGAAAAAGCTTATGGAACGTGTATTATTAGCTTATTTGAAACACTATAACTTCTTGAATGTAACCTTCATCTTAGCCGGATTAGACATATCGACAGTCATCTTCACTTTGCCGCCTTTCCAGTCAGGTATTTGGAAGGCACCTTTACCCTTTACTATTCCGCCTATATAAACCCCTGTGTCGTCAAGAGCTATATTTACTAAACTATCATCAGCTTGGGTACCGTAAGAATCGGCATCCCAACCTGTAAGAGCTGTATAGAAGCGAAGTATGAATTGTTCGGCTGGAACCTCAAATGTTCCAGTATAAATCTTACTTCCAATTGCATCTTCAGATTCGAACAATCTCCAATCTGCATAGTGTTCCTTATTTGCTGCTGTTGGGCCTGCCCATCCCTCAGGTTTTCCTACCATATAGATATATCCAGGAACCTTAAGAGCAAAGTAACCTTTCACATTGTTAAGTTTAACTACGTTAGAAAGAATGTCGCTTCCTTGTACTGCTGGAATACATGCACGAAGGCGGAAATAAACCACGCGAGCTGGCTCATCTGTGTAGTTATCTTCTGATGTAACACCACGAAGTTTGCATATTCCTTGTGCCACCTCTGCTGAGCTAACGTGTAAATCACAAGATGTTAGAGGGTCAGCATTCACTTCTACAAATTTTGCAAAATCTTCTGTTAAAGATACTTGTACATAATAAGAAGCTACTGCAGCATATCCATAATCAGGTTGTGAACAAGTTAGGTTCACTGTTCCTGTTGGAGTCAATTCAATATATTGGTCAGCTAATGCCGGTTCGTTTAGAACGAATGTTGTCGGCGTCTGATAAACAGGATTTTCATCCATCGGACTGTTACAAGCTGTGAATGCTAGAAGCATACTGAAAAGCCCGAGAATTATTTTACCATATTTCTTCATGTTATTCAATATTAAATGTCAATGATTAATAACCTGGGTTTTGCTTAAATTCAGGTTGTGCCGCAATCACGTTTGATGGAATTGGGAACAATGCTCTGTATGCAGCTACGCTACCACCTTTTGGCAAGTTGTTCTTCCAAGACCAATTATAGTTTGAACCTGTGAATTTACCGAAACGGATAAGGTCAGTACGACGTACATTTTCCCAATACAATTCACGGCAACGTTCATCAAGGATATTGTTTGGAGTCAATTCTGCTTGAGTCCAATTTTCAATACCTGCACGTCCGCGTACGAAGTTCACATACTTAAGAGCGTCTGCTGCATTTCCTTGTCCTCCCACAACATATGATTCTGCATACATCAAATAAACGTCTGCAAGACGAATCATTGGATAGTCTGTATCAGGGAAGTTCTCGGCACGTGCTGCAGTTGCACCTGATGGATCATAGATACCACCATTCTCTTTACTCCATTCACCATTCTTTCCCTTAAGTAAGTTAGTAAATTTAACTACTCCATAACCTTCTGTAAACTTACCTGCAAAGTTGGTATTTTCTTTCTTAAATCCTTGGTCTTCTTTGCACCACATTGACCAACGTACGTCACCTTCTGCAAATTTATCTGCAAATTCTGGTGTAGCGTGCATACCGCCCCATTGTGCATTCATACCATAATCCTTAGGATCCATTTGAGCATTGTTTGCAGCCATAGTCAAGTTACTATATGCAGCAGCTGTCAAGAACATTGTTCCACCATAAGTTTTGATGTTATCGCTATCATAAGGAACGCCCCAAAGAATTTCATTTTCTCCAGTGTTTCCACCACCTGGCATATACTCTTCATTGTTTCCACAGAATAGATATAAATATTGTTTTACAAGACCTGAACCATTGAATCCACCTCCCTGGTGACGTGCAATGATGTTAGCTGCGTGAGTTGAACAGTTCTTATATCCGTTTGCGTCATTTGCAAATACTTTTCCATTCAAATATAGACGGCATAGAAGAGCCTCTGCGGCATCTTTTCCAATACGTCCGTATGTTGGAGTTGTGTCGCTCATTGAAGAAACGATACTCTCAAGTTCGCCAGTCAACCATGTGTAAAGCTCTGCACGAGTTTTTTGCACGGGAGCTGTCCCAGCAGGAGAAGTCTCATCAATGAAACCACCGTTACCAAATAAGTCAATTACATTATAGTAAGAAAGTGCGCGAAGGGCGCGGGCCTCTAGCTTATATGCTTCAAGAGTTGGTTTGAATGTCTCTGATGCACCAAATGAATTTGCTGCACGCAAAAACTCATTACATACTGCAATATGAACGTAGAAGCGGCTATATGTACCGAAGATGTTGGCATTATCACGTCCCCATGTATCTGTTACAAGGTCTGCAACACCTGCATCTGGCCATATCCATTTGCTCTCATCTGTTGTGAATTCGTTCATCATAAAGACGGCACGAATATATTGGCTTGTACCACCATCCATACCAGAGATGTCAGCACCACCATCAGGGCCACCTTGTCCAGCCACAGCAAGACTTGAGTAGCACTTCATCATAAATTGAGACATTCCATTCTCATCCAGCTGAGTGATTTCATTAGGATCATTTGGTTTCAAATCCAAATCTCCCACACACGAAGTAGCTCCCAGAAGAAGCACTGCGCATAAAGCTGTAAATATTTTATTTATATAAGATGTCATATTAAAAATCTTTTAAGTGGTTATAAGAGATTTAGAAAGTTGCTACTAAACCAAGTGTGAAGGTAACAGGACGTGGATAAACCTTATTATCTATACCATCAAATATTTCAGGATCGATTCCTTTATATTTTGTAATAACGAATGGGTTTTGTACTGCTCCATATACACGTAGGCGTAATTGGTTTGCTAGTAGATCTGACCAAGTATAACCTAATGTGATATTATCACAACGTAAGAAACTTGCATTTCTCAACCAATAGTCGCTCAACCATGTGTTTTGAGTTGTAACTTTATTAAAATAGAAGTCATTTCTAATCAAGTTGCTCAAATTGCTATTATGAAAGCTCTTTGTAATATTTGTACGTTGAGCTAGCATATTATTATAAACATAGTTTCCAATGCTTGCGCGTAGTGACATTCCGAAGTCCCAATTCTTATAGTTGAATTGTGTGCTGAATGTCATTGTAACCTTAGGATCTTTACTGTGACGGATTACTAAGTCGTCATCATTGATAACGCCATCACCATTTTGGTCTACATATTCTCCTACGATTGGATTTCCTGCCTTATCATATACTTGTTCAAACAAGAAGAATGAATATGCTGGCTTTCCTACTTGATGTACTTGGCATGTATTACCTGTTGCGCCTGTGATACCTCCTACTGTGATATAAGAACCATCATTGTTCAACTTAGTAATCTTATTCTTATTATAAGCTACATTGTAATTAACTGTCCAAGTGAAATCCTTGCTTACGATTGGACGTGCTGTGATAGCTAATTCAACTCCTTGATTCTCAAGAGAACCGATGTTTTGGTTCAACATATTTGTTGTTGAAGAACCTACTGGAATTGTTACATAGCTCAACAAGTCTTTTGTCTTACGGAAGTAGTAGTCAAGACTAGCTGTGATTCTGTTGTTCAAGAATCCAAAGTCAATACCACCGTTCCATGTGGTAGTTTGTTCCCATTTCAACTTAGGGTCATATCCTTGTGGATATAGAGTTGTTCCATAACCAGCCGTTCCGTTAAGATATGGATAGTAAGAACCTTGTGAAGCTGATAGATAGATTGGCAAATATGGGAAGTAAGAACCTATATCTTGTTGTCCTGTGATACCCCAACCTAGACGAAGCTTCATTTCATTCATTACATCTTTTGCTCCCTTCATCCAAGGTTCGTCGCTAATCTTCCATCCAAGAGCTAATGATGGGAATGATCCCCAACGGTTGTCTTTGGAGAAACGTGAAGTAGCATCACCACGCATTGTGAATGTCAACAAGTAACGATCCATCAAAGTATAGTTCAAACGTCCGAAGAATGAAAGTAATTGTAGGTGGTTTTTCCAATAATATGCACCATCTGAGCTATTAGGGCTTGTAGTGAAACGTGTTCCGATCAGACCACCATTATCGTTATATGCCAAGTTATATTTTTGGTCTGCTAAAGTGAGTGTATATCCGTTAGATGTAAATACATTACCGTTATTTGACCCACGAGCAGCAAAACGTTGCCATGAATAACCAGCTGTTAAATCAATATTTGATTTGATAGCATCGATTGTTTTCTTATAGTTTGCATAGAAATCAAGAAGAGTATTGAACTTCTTTTGATATACTGCATAGTCATAACCAGCACCATTTCTACCTACATTTCTCCATGCCGTTTCACTGTTTGGAGTTACTAAAGTATGTTCTGTTGATTTACTTATATCATAACCTAAGTTAAGATTCAAGTGCAAGTCTGGTAAGAAATGAAGTGCATAGTCAATTTGTAAGTTACCATTACTTCTCCATACTGCAGCTTGGTCGTCAGAAGATTCAATCTTTGACAATGGGTTAGCAGTTGAGTTAATGTTGATAGAGCTTCCACCCATCCACACTGAATAACCATTAAACAATGGAGCTACACTTGTAGAGCTCATACTGTAAGAATTATATACAGGCATTGTTGGATTTTGGCTGATAGCGTCGTTGATTGCGGCATTATCTGAGAACTGGTTCTTCAAATAATAACCTTTCACATTTGCATTTACGCTCAAAAGTCCATTGAAGAATTTTGGTGTTAAGCTCAAACCAGCCACCAAACGATCCATCTTAGTGTTCTTCAAAATACCATTATTGTTGGTATACGAAATTGATGTACGGTAAGGCAAGAATCCTGCTGTACCTCCTACACTTAATGAATAGTCACTTGATACTGTAGTTCGCAAAATCTGGTCTTGCCAGTTTGTGTTTGCTGTTCCTAGAGCCTTAGCTGCATCGCTATCTGCTCCATAGAAATCAATAATCTTTGCGGCATATTCCTTGCCATCCATTACATCCCATGTCTTACGTGCTGTATTCACATACATGTTAGCTGAGAAGTTAACTTGTGGCTTGCCTGTTTTACCTTTCTTTGTTGTAATGATAATGACACCATTTGATGCACGAGATCCATAAATAGCCGTTGCCGATGCATCCTTAAGAACTGTCATGTTCTCAATGTTGTCTGGAGCAATCATTGCTAATGGGTTACCCATACCTTGTACTGATGTATTATCCAAAGGAACTCCATCCACTACGATAAGTGGGTCGTTGCTGGCGTTCAATGAAGATCCACCACGAATACGGATTGTACCTCCGCCTTCTGGGCCTGCAGATGTAGTTACAACCACACCAGGAGCTTGACCTACCAATAGGTCCTGAGCTGATGTAGCCAATCCGGCTTGTACTTCACTTGGCTTTATAGTGGAAACCGATCCTGTGGCGTCGTTTTTCTTAACTGTTCCATAACCGATTGCTACTACTTCGTCAAGTACTGTTGAGTTCTCTTTAAGAACTACTTTGATCGTTTTGCGGCCATCCACTGCAATTTCTTGAGGAATGCAACCTACATACGATACAACTAAAGTGGCTTTAGGTGACACTTCTAGGCTGAATTGGCCGTCGAAGTTTGTTGCCGTACCTTGGGAAGTGCCTTTCGCTACGACACTCGCGCCTATTAACGGCTCACCTGTTTGATCTACTACTGTACCTTGTACAGTAATCTTCTGCGCTAAAGCTGGAAGAGATAGGCATAATGTCAAAAGCATCACAAGCCAAACCTTCCGATTCATCATTTGAAAACAAATGTTCTTCATGCAAGAATGTTTTTAGTTTTACATTGGGTTTATTTAATTTTCTTTTTTCTCTTTAAGATATAGACAGACGTATTTATTGCATAAGACATTCCAAATAATGACTATACATGAGAAAAGAATACATGCCCATTGAGCGAATTTTTTTGGGAGCATCAACAAGTAAGTTTTCACGTTCAATTTATCACTTCAATCATAGGCATCAAGGCGTTTTTAGGCCTTATTTCTCTTTTTCCGTCACGCTTTTGATTCGCGACGTAAGTTTTCATCATCACGATTTTTTCTTAATCATAGGTCGTGCTCTATATTTCAAAGGCACAAATTAAACATATATTTTTTAGTTTTTTGCAATCTCTACACTAAAAATCATATATTTAACGTTAGTTAACACTACTTCTTGTAAAGAATATTGATAGGTGTTTATTTACATATAGCCTCAATACTATTTCTCTTTTTTATTAAATATAATTTAAAGGCGATTTTTCATTTTCATTCTCACAGAAACGATTTTTTTACTAATTAACTGACAATAACCAAAGAGGAAAACTTTCTCAACGAAAGCTTTCCTCCTCTCCCAAATTAAAAATAATATATTAAAATTCCTAACTTTATTTCACCGTTATTACGGTAGATAATTCACTTTCCACATTATCACCGTTAATTGCCGTTACTGCATAATTTCCGTCCTCGCTACATGTAAACTTATTATCAGTTATAATATCTATCACTGAGGCTTTATTATCTATTATTTTATATACTATATATCTCATTGTACTACCTTGAGATGTCCACACTAGCACTTTAGACGATACAGTTAGGTTTGACACCTTTTTGGGTGCAGCTAGTGTTGTTCTCCCCATAAATGGAATCGGAGTCTTATCTGCATAAATTTTCTCCAGATTGGAAAGAATATTAATCTTATTTTCTTTGAACACTGAAGCATTATAAAGGAAACTTCCCTGCACGCTGCTATTGCGTCGAGCATAAAAGAACTGCGTATCTAATTGCAGTGGATTCATATATACGGCTCCTTCTGCTGAATTTCCAAACTTATATATTCCATGGCCTATCACCACTGGGCATTCAAATGAATTCTTAGTCCACCAATCTGTCATTTTTATAAAATTCATTGCAATATTTTCAGTGCTTGCATAGAGCTGCGGCACTACCATATCTATCCAACCCTTCTCGCACCACAATCTGATGTCGGCATATAGGTCATCATAGTTTGTGAGACTTGAGGAGGAATCTGAGCCATTTACTGGGTCTGTCTTTTTATTACGCCACACCCCATAAGGGCTTATACTGAAAAGCACATCTGGGCGTTTCTTTACTATAAGGTTATGTATGGATTCTATTACCTTGTTTACATTTCCGCGGCGGAAATCCTCTATATTAGCGTATCCTGCACCATATTTTGCAAAATCGCCAGCATCATCTATCGTAAAACCAGTTTTGGGATATGGATAGAAATAATCATCAAAATGAATACCATCCACATCATATTTTGTTATCAAATCATCAATCACATCCACTAGGAATTGCTGCACTTCTGGCAATGCCGGTCTAAACATTAATAGCTTGTCATAAACCATTGTCCATTCTTTGTGCTTCTTATACACATGGTCATCTGATGGTACAAACGTATTCACATTGTTACTAATCCTATATGGATTCATCCACGCATGAAATTCAAGCCCTCTTTTGTGAGCTTCGTCAATCATAAATTTCAGAACATCGTAGCCGGGGTCTTTTCCCTGTCTGCCTGTTATAAACTGGCTCCATGGTTCCAAAGGAGAATTATAGAAAGCGTCTGCTGTGGGACGTATCTGCATAGCAACAGCATTCACATGGTATTTCACAAATAGGTCCAAATAATCTATATATTCTTGCTTTTGAACTTCTGCCGAAGAACTCTTTGGCCAGTCAATATTACTCACCGATGCTATCCACACACCACGCATTTCTTTCCGAGGCATTGTGATATCCTGAGTTGTTTCACTGCCTCCACCAGGCGTGGGCTGCGGTTCATCAGTCGTTTTACAACTTGTTAAGAAAACGAGGCATATTAGCAGATTTACGATTTTTATATTCATGCTTTTTATTAAAATTGTTTTTTAAAAGAGCCTGTCTAAAATACAGCTTGACTTTTTGACCTTAAATAAAATGAGTAAATATTTAGACAGGCTCCATATCGATTATGAATTATAAGCGTAATTACTTAATTATTTTCTTTGTGGCTCCATTTGCCTTAACCATATAAACGCCATTTGCCCATTCACTTGCGTTTATCTTAGCATTGGTTGCGCCACCATTATTTGAATGGTATAATAATTGTCCTGAAATTGAATAAATTTCTATTTCACTAATGCCATTGCGTGCATTAATTTCAATTTCGCCACCAACTAAATTGATCTTAGTATCGTTACCAGTCACTTCATCAACACCCGTTGTTTTACCTCCAACCAGTGTATCTTTGCTTGGAGCTTTAGCTGTGAATGCATTTTCTGTCTTAGGCAATGCATAAGCTTCAACGCCATCTGCTGCTCCAGATAAATATACATTATCTGCAACGTCAAATGCCATACCCCATGATGCGGCACACCCTGTAACGATGCTGCTTAGTAAAGTTACAGTAGGCTTACCACTTTCATCATAAGTGAGTCCAAGAATTTTTATTGCTTTAGCTACTCCATAGGCAAGTTTTGTGCCGTCATGACTTACTGCAAATGCACCTCTCCATGGATGATAAAGCATTGTTGCATCATTAGATCCTGAATTAAAATCTACTGCATCTAATTTATTTGCATGAATCAATGCTGGTATCGTAGCTGTTTCGTCATAGCGATATTGTGACATCCACCATCCTCCTTTTCCGTCAGGGGCAAGCATATTACATGCATTCTGAATAAGGTTATCAGTGTTACTGAAAACTGTTGCAGATGGAGCACTCACCCATTGCGAAGCCAGATTCCCTATATTATATTTCAATATTTTTCCTTTTTCCATATCCTCGTCCATTGTATAAAGAACTGTATTTTCACCAGATCCTTCCACATAGACTCCGGAAATAGAACCATGAATATTTACATCACCCTCAGAAGACAAACCAGCTGTATTCCTTGTACCGCCAAAAACTTCAAAGAAGCTTTTTGATAAATCTGATGGATCAGCTTTCCACACTCCAGAATGGTTATCACTCCAATCACACATATACACAGTTCCATCAGGAGCCACGCTCAAGCGCATAGGGCTTGAACTGGTTGACCAAGTAACGTTGCCGGTAAATGCAGTAGCTCCTTGACTCAAAACATCCTCTAATGCTGAATTTACCACATAGATTCCATTCTGTGTAGTACGTCCACCTGCGTCTCCGCCTGCTGATTCTGTTATATACACTCTTCCGAAATAAGGGCTTTCCATATTGTTGTCTACAGATATTCCTCTTGTGTTTTTAAACTTAAATACGTCAAGGGTCTTATCCGCAAATTTCACAGCTGATGTAGTTGCAAAAGGATCTGCACTTGCCATGATTTCCCATGTTAAGCCTTCTCCTGATATATCATTTATATCTACATCTACTGCCTGGGTTCCTTTATTCAATGCACCCATTTCAATCGTTTTCAATAGATTTGTCCCGTTATAGACTTTCATTTTCACATCTTTTGCGTTGGCATTCAGAGTGAATGAAATAGTGTATTTACCTTCCGAAACAAGCTTTGACGAGAGTTGCGAAGGATAAATGTTTTGTGCAGTCATACTTGCCGTTCCCAAAGTTAGAACGACTCCTAAAGATAAAAGTAAGGATTTTGTTTTCATGCTTTCATGTTTAAGGTCTTAGCAAGGAGAGGGATTACCCCTCTCCCATACTAAAACGTTTGATTATTTAAGAACTTTAACCACTTTATTGTTAACTTTCACTAGATACATTCCGTTTGACCATCCTGAAACATCCACCAATACATCATTGGATTCAAGTGAAGCAGCTTGATATACCACTTCGCCTACTGTAGAATAAACTACTACATTTCCCAATGACTTGTTAGATGAAATATTCAATGTATTTGAAGCAAGTGTAATATTCAATGTAGCTGCATTTACTGCATCCACAGCTGATACCGTGCTAAATGCTCCAATAGCCTTAGTCTCATAACTGTTGGTAGTCTTTGGCATAGCCATTCCCCAGAATACGCCTGTTGAACATCCAAGATATAAGTTATCTGCAGCATCAAATGCCAACGCATAAGGATTAACCACATCAGCTACAGCTATTGTAGTATTTTCCGTTAGTGACGGAACCCCATTAGCATCATAAGATAGGTCATTTACATATAATGTACTTCCTGACGCAGCCACAAGTTTAGTTTGGCTCTCATTGATTGCGAATGAATAATTACGAGCTCCATCCCAGTACGCCTTGCTAAAATCGACTTCCCCTGCCTCATTGAAATGCATTAGCGCTGGATAAGTTGCTACTTGGCCACCACGATATTGAGATACCCAGAAACCGCCTTTCTTATCAGCTACCATATATGTTGCTACACCCTTGTTGATTGTGTAGCTGCCTGTTGGGATATTCACTGGTGCTCCACTAAATGGTGTTGACATATCACCAATAGCATATTTCTGCAATGGGCCCACACTTAAGTCCTCATCATGAGTGTATAATACACGGTTTGCGCCCTTACCCTTAAGTGTAGCTGAGCAAACAGAACCATGGACGTTAACTCCTCCAATACTTAAAATACCATTACCATCACGTGTGCCTTGTGCAAAGACATCTTTAAATGCTTCAGATGGTTTAGCTGGATTCATAACCCATATTCCAGAATGACTATCACTCCAGTCTGTTATAAACACATAACCCTCTTCATCCATTGCTAGGCGCATTGGGCTAGCACATGAAGTTAGAGCTGCATTATTTGCCCAAGTAACATTTCCGTTATATGCTGTGTTACCTTGTCCTGTCACGTCACTCAACGTTGGGTCTAGAATATATATTCCGTCGGTAGTAGTGCGGTCGTAATTTGTCTTTTTCCCTATTGACTCACTAACATATATGCGGCCAAAATAAGGGCTACTTTGATTATTATCAATTGCGATGCCCACTGGTGCAACAAATTGTTGTGAAGTCACACGAGAATCTGTAAATGCCGAATTTGGTGTTACTGTTTCACCGCTTACCTCAAGAGCCCATTTGATTTCGCGTAAGTCGATATTTGGAAGGTCTTGTGAATTCAATACTACTGAATTATGACCTTTTACAAATACTCCATCAAGAGCCACTTCTTTCACAAGTGCATCATTATGATAGAACTTAATCTTCACTGAAGTTGCGTCAGTATTAAGGACAAAGTCTATTTGATATTTGCCTTCATCTATCAATGTCGCCTTCAAGTCAGAAGCAAATATGTTAGGAGTTCCTATCACGATTGGAGGTTCTACATAGCTTGGATCCTCTAGAAGTGTTACAAAATTAGTAGTTGTTGATGCTGTTACTGTCACATCCTTTTCCTGGGTTGTATATCCCTCTGCTTCCATTTTCACTTTATAAGATCCGGGAGCCAAATTTCTGAAAATATAGAAGCCATTCCAATATTGGTCAGTGGTATATGTACTTAGCGCTTTCCCTTGAGAATCGCTAAGAGTAATCTTAGCTCCATTTAATGGTTGGAATCTATCAAGAGAACCTTTAGCCCAATTGCGGAAACGTGTATCAGTCATTATACGCTTGCTATCCTTAACTGTTCCAGCAATATCACCAGTTGTAGGCATATCGGCTCCAAATGTATGGCAAATAAATCTATACACCCCATCCATCGACATCGTTGCATAGTCTTTATTTAAAAGGCGATGCGTCTCAGGCAAATAGTCATGGAAACTGCCCTCTAGGACAAAACCTGGCACATTCAAATGGCGTAAAATTCCAAGAGTATAGCCAAGAAGATAATTATCTTCCATAATCTTAGGCGCAACAGTCCACACTGTCACTTGATTATCATCCAGGTAATCAATAACATCACCGGCATATTTTTTACTCAAATCCATTGCGGTTTGGTCTTTTCCATTGCCATCTTTATCAAGATTATAAAGTGTCAATAGATAGTTATGCCCAGCTCCGCCAGCATTAGAGTGTATTGACAAGAAGAAATTCGCTCCAAAATCATTTGCCTCTTGCGATATAAGCTTTAAATCTCTATCATCTTCCTCGCGATTCTGGGTACGGGAAATCATTACAGTAGCTCCAGCCTTTTCAAGCAGGTCCTTCAAGTAAAGCCCCTTTACCAAGTTGCAACTCGACTCCCAAAAACCGTTCTGGTCACCTAATTCGAATGGTATTGTAGCGATATTTCTATCGTTGTGAAGAGCTCCCGCGGAATAATCCTCTGAATTAGCTCCGTTCCAATAACCACCATGTCCAGGGTTAAGGTAAATCTTAACTCCAGTTAAGTCCTTTGCGGTGATAGTACACATCATCGCAAAAGCCACAACCATGATTACTGATGTAATTTTCTTCAACATATTAGTATATTTAAGTTTAGTACGATTGATTTAAATTCTTGAAAATGTGCCATAATGTGAAGCCATCAAATGTCTTTTATCTGTCCATTATGGCACACCAAGAATAATTATTAACTATTTAACCTATTCTTTTTCTGGGAATTCAAATACTGCAAATCCAGCTTTAGTGGCTGCTGAGAAAAGTCTTAACTTGCCATCTACTATACCCCATCCCGTATTAGCTGCAGGCGCCGATGATCCACTTCCGCCTAATTCGAACGAGAATATCGGTTGTTTTTCACCCTTTTCAAATGTTGTCATAGCTAATACTGTATTTGCGCCAAGTGATAAATCATATACATAGAATGTAGAAACTTTGTCACCCGACCATGTCCCTTGACGGCCTGAGGTTGCTATCAGATATCGTTCTGAATCGTAAGTAATAATACGAGCATCAGTGCATCTCACTGGGATAGATTCAATATCCATCTTATATAATGGAGAACCATTCCTATCCATCAATACAATAGGAGCCTTAACACTCGTATAGACATATTCATTATTATTACCCACCTGATTTACACTGGCATAATAATCAGCTGACACTGCTGGTTGAATATATGTTGGATTTGATACTTTATTAAAGTTAGACACGTCGCAACGCAACATTGTAGTTCCGTTTTGTGAAACAAAGAACATAGTTCCATTTCCATTTTCGTCAAGGTTAACTGAGATATTATCTCCCAAACGGTTGCCTGTTAAATCTACTCCGCTTGCATCTCCCTTAAATTCGAAGATTACTTCTGGGGCAGCATTTGCATCTGCCCAATGGTAAACTTTTAATGCGCCGTCACCTTGGTCAATCTTAGTAGTAAGATTACATATATAAATATGATTATGGCTCAATCTTCCGGCACTGATTAAATATGTTCCACCCGCTACTCCACTTGTATTAAGTACTACTCCACTTGGATTTCCTGCCTTAATTTCTTCAAATGGGATCAATCTTGGGAAGACTCCACCTTGACGGGAAACAATAAGAAGATTCTTTCCATCAAAGTCTGCACTTCTGGTATTCTCAGCTGCATAATCGCCAAAAATAGCGCCACTAGTACCTGAATGATCATAAGCTGTACCTTTGGTAAAGTCAGCGCCAAACACTGGAGTTGAGCTAAACAAAATTCTATATTCTTTCTCTAACCCCATAAAGTTCAACTTGATGGTTCCTGGGTTGCTCTTATACACGACACCATTTTCTGCCTTTGTATAAGTGATTGCAGAGCGTTTAGGCATGCACGTCACTGACTTTATTTCAACAGATTCTTCACTTTCACATCCTAAATAAAGTGATTTATCTATTTCACTAACATAGGCATTCTTTTCAGAGCCATCCTTCAGTTTAACTGTCATTGAAGTGATTAGAGGAGTTTCTGTTGGAGATAATAAGGTTACGGTAACATTATACACGCCCACATTGTCCCCATTAACAACCTTTACTTCCTGTGTTGCAGATTGGCTGAAATCATAAGAGTCTTTATCTAAATGTGCGCCCAAAGACAGTTTCTTATCAAATTTAACAGCCTCTATATCGGTCTCTGCTGGGATTGTAAATTCCACAGTCTTAGTTTCCTCGTTAAGTTTTCCTTCCACTACATCTGTTCCCGTAAGGCCTGCATTTGCGATTTTTAATCTGTAAATGAAGGTTTCGCCTGATGGATTATCTACAAAATCCTCATCCGAACAAGATGTTAGAAACATAAGCGCGCTCATGATACACAAGCTTATATATAATACTTTTTTCATCTTAATGTCATTCAAAGTTTAGTAAATGGTTATTACTCGTTTGCCCACTCTTTTGTCTGTGAAAGCTTATAGCCATTATCCCTATAAAGGATTATTTGGTCTTTTGGTACTGGCTTAACGTAGTTCTTCTCAGTAGGAGCTTGACGAGCTGTTCCTCTATTACAAAGGATATAGCCCTCATCTGCTCCATTATCAATATACACTTCTGTCTTATTAGCCTTTGGATAATCCTTATAGGTAATATAAGCTCCAAAACGTATATCAGGATTATATGTATTACACATATATTCAAGTTTCTTCCAGCGTTTTAAATCACTATAACGCAAGCCCTCAAAGCACAATTCGACACGTCTTTCCCTGCGTATTTCCCATAATAAACTTGGCACTGATGGATCTCGTTTCGGATCATCATAGACTTTACCATTTACTGCAGGTTGGTCTCCCATCATTTCAAGATTTGGTAGTCCTACGCTCTTGCGGGCACGCACTAGGTTGATTGATTTATTTAAATCAGCTTGTGTAAGCGTACCTAGCTCATAGCACACCTCGGCATAATTCAACAATACCTCGGCATAACGTAGTATTGGAGCATCAGTCTCATTGTTTTGTTGCTTATATTTCAAATCACTACTTCCAGATTTAGTATCATCCATGAATTTACACATAGAATATCCTGAAGTTGAGTAATTGAATGGCGTGCAATCTTCACCTCTAACATAGTATTTCGTGCGGAAAGTCGCGCTCAATCGTGGGTCACGGTGAGCGAAGAAATCAGCTGCTGTCTTTGGAGCCCATGCTTCATTGCAATGTACTGGTAGTCCTTCATCTGTCAAGTAGCTTTCCATCAAAGAGCGATTAGCGCCGGTTTGCGCTTCTGCATTGTTGTATGTAAGCACACAGTGTGTCAATATTCCTGTCAAATATTTACGATAAAGTATTACTTCCGAGTTTGCGTTTAAGTCATCTGATGAGAATAATGAATTATAGCTATCTGCAATAGCATATTTATTTGAATTCATAACCACCAAACAAGCTTCACGAGCTAGAGTCAAGCATTCTGTTGCCAAGTTTTGATCAATATTATGGTATTTCAAGAATGTTCCTTCACGTAGCATCAAACGTGACACCATGGCACCCACTGCATAGCGGTTGATATTCAACTCACCATCACTTGTGCGCACATTTGCTAAAGCATATCTGAAATCTTCTATTATTTTCTTATCCACTTCTGTTCTTGAGTCACGGTCCTTATATAATAAGTCTTTCTCAGATGTGCTCACTACCTTGTCGTAATAAGGTACATCACCATATGCAAACACCATGTTGGCATATTCTATTCCACGGTAGAAACGTCCTATTCCAGTCCAATGCTTCAATGCCTCTTCAGCTAAGCCTGGCACTGTTTGAACCTTCTCTATCATATAGTTTGCCTTGCGAACAACTCCAAAGTCCCATCCTCCATCTGAATCAGGCACACGTATTGGTGTAAATTCGCCTTGTGTATTCCAAGCTATATCGTCATTGAATGTATCACCATTTCCAAAAGTACTGCCTCCAATTAATCCTGACGTTCCATATCCATTGAAGAATGTTGAGTAGAATCCATAAGAATAAGTGCGGATATGATTTTCATTCTGCCAATATTCAGTATCATCAATATTATCATATGGCGGACAATCAAGGAAATCGTTGCATGATGACAGGAATAAGATTCCCATCATTAAGAATGATAAATATATATTGTATTTTTTCATAACGCTAAATCTTTAAAATTAGAATGATAATTGAACTCCAAATGAAGTAGTACGTGAATATGGATATGAACGTCCTATATAGTTACCATCACCAGTGCTGGTTTGTGTCTCTGGGTCAATTGGAATATTTCCAAGATGGTCGAGTTCAAATATATTCTCCAATGAAACGTATAGTCTCAACTTGCTTATACGAGCCTTATGAGTAAGGGCCGATGGCAAAGTGTATCCAAATGTTACATTCTTCAATCTGCAATATGCCATATTAAGAAGATACTTGGTTTGGCGAAGGAAGTTTTGCGTATTGTTAGATTGTCCGGTATTACTTAAACGAGGATAGAATGCGTTAGGATTCTCTGGAGTCCAGTAGTCAAGTTGGTGTGTGTACCAAGCTTCAAGATAATTGAATCCAGGGATAACCAATGAGCCACTTCCCCACAATTCACGTTTGCCGACACCCTGGATAAATATTCCAAGGTCAAATCCTTTCCAGTCCATATCTACACGCGCACCATATTCGTAGCGTGGAGATGTATTACCTATTCTTTTTTGGTCTCCAGGATTTTCTACGGTATTATCACCAGGAGTAATTGATCCATTCTTATCTAAGTCCTTGTATTTGATATCACCAGGGCCATAGAAGAACCATCCGTTTGTTTCATAATAACTTTGTGATGGTATTCCTTCTTTCAACACTAGCTTTCCATTAGGGTCGGTATCGAAATCCTCAGCTGTAAAGAAACGGTCTGTTTCATAGCCCCATATTTCGCCATATTCCTTTCCTTCATATACGCCGTTGATAGCTCTTGAATCAGAATTAATCTTAGTGTATTTAGTTTTAGCATCTGAAATATATGCATTAACGTTCAAGCCAAATCCGTTACTGAAACGATGACGAAAATCAACTGAAAGTTCCCATCCCTTTGTAGTCAGTTCACCAAAGTTCATCATTGGTGCAGTTTGTCCAAATGTTGAAGGAAGAGCCTCTCCGTTAGTAATCATATCGCTAGTTACGCGTTGGAACCAGTCAAAAGATGCTCCCAATTTGCCGCCAAAGAAACGTGCATCAAATCCTAAATCGGTAGTAGTAATTGTTTCCCAAGTAAAGCCTGAGTTCACTGCCGTTGGTAATCCAAATGACAATTCTTTCGTTGTTCCTACAATCCAAGTAGTAGTTGTTGGGCTTAAAATTGAGCGGAAACGATTTGCTCCTACATCTTGGTTACCAATTTGACCCCAAGAACCACGTAATTTAAAATGGCTCAAGTATGGTTTTAACCCTTGCATGAAATCTTCCTCTGTTACGTTCCATCCTGCAGAGAATGAAGGGAAGAATCCCCATTGTTGGTCAGAAGGGAAGTTTGATGATCCATCTAAACGACCGTTTATCTCTAGTAGGTAACGATTCTTGTAAGAATAATTTGCACGAGCAAAGTATCCTACGCGAGCCTCATGTCCATGATAACTTGTTGCGAATTGGTCTCCATTGGTCATTGATATCTCTGGGCGATTCACTAATAATAGGTCACGACGCTCAGCTGATGAACCATAGTTAGTATAATATTCGATATTTGTACCAAGTATAGCTCCAATGTTGTGGTCTTTAATTTCCTTGTTATATCTGAAAAGGGCATTCAAAACATGGAAATCGCTATTATCATTTGAGTTCACTACCCTATTGTGTGTAGCTGCTGTCCAAATTTCATTCTTCATTCCAGAACCTCCCCAGAAATTCCATCCGCTCACGTAACCTCCGTTAGTGCGGTTGAAACGATTTACATGGGTAAAGGTATAATCTGCCTCAAAATCCAATCCAGGAAGAATATGGCCTGTTGCGCCCAATGTAATACGCATAAAGTTGTTAGTCTTAGAATTGCGGTTGGCTTGTTCTATTTCTGTTACAACATTATGGAAAGGTATTCCTTCGTATGTTCCATAAGGCATCATTCTCGGCCATCTATATAGATAATACCATTCATCGTAACTTGATGACGGTCCGAAATTATAAGGAGTATCATACTCATAGCGAGTATATAGCAACTTAGAGCGTAAGTCAACATACTTGTTTAAAGTAGTTGAGGTTCCGAATGAAACATTGAAACGTTCGTATTTATCAGTATTTACTTTGATGATACCATCCTCACCAAGATAACCGAGATTCAAGTTATAAGCTGTGTTATTTACTGAACCGGCAATTGATAAATTGTGATTTTGTTGAAATGCGTTTTTCTTTATAAATTCCCCTGGGGCATCAAAGCTTCTATAAAAATACATCTTCCCGTCTATAATGTCGAAATCCCGACCCATTACCATCTCTGGTCTAAGATTCATTCCGCCATATACTCTATCCCATTCCTTCATTCTTTCGATTGACTCTAGGTTCCAGCTCAAATAGCATGAGTTTGTTTGCTCAGAAAGATTTGGGTTACTGCGCAAACCTGCTTGCCATGACATTTCAGCCCCTTCATAAGTCTTTACGATTTCGGGTGTAACTGTAGGACTTTTCCATGAAAAGTTATTTGTATAACTAATAGTTACTTTATCTCCTTTTTTTGCTTTCTTAGTAGTTATAAGTACCACACCGAAAGCTGCCTTTACTCCATATATTGATGCAGATGCAGCATCCTTCAAAACTGATACGCTTTCTACGTCATCAGGGTTGATATTCTGCAAGCTGTTACATTCCACATTATCCACCAAAATAAGAGGAGAAGAGCTACCATTGATAGAGCCAATCACACCACGAATCTTCATTGATGGATCTGTACCAAGTTCTCCGGTTGAGGTTCTTACTGTCAATCCTGAAGCTGAACCTTGAAGTCCACGAGCCACATCTGTGATTGGGCGTGATTCCAATTGTTTTGCCACATCCACGGTGCTTACTGCTCCAGTAAGATTTATTTTCTTTTGTGTTCCGTAACCTACAACCACTACCTCGTCCAATTTCTCGGTAGTAGATGTCATCACGATATTCAAAATATTACGTTTACCTAATTTCACTGACATTGGTTTCATGCCAATATAGGATGCTTCAAGTATTGTATTGTCATTGAAATCTCCATCAAGGAAAAATCGTCCGTCAAGGTCGGTTGCAACACCTGTAGATGCGCCTTTCACTCTAATACTAACACCTATTAGTGGATTACCTTCCTCATCAATAACTGTACCTGATATTTTCTTTCCAACAATACCACTCTTAGAGGTCATGTCATCTACACCTCCGCCATAACTTGCTCCTACCATATTAGTATTAGCAGAAAGAATAATATGTTTCTCTTGAAAAGCAAAATTAACCTTAGTCCCTGCGAAAAGCTTGCCTAACACTTCTTTAACGTGCTTCTTTTGCACTGAGATGTTTACTTTTCTATTGGTGTCTACGGTTGAGTTTATAATAAATAGATAGCTTGTCTGCTTTTCTATTTCATTTAATACTGCTTGCACCGACTTATTGTTCATGTTCATCGTCACAAGCTGGTTCTTATTGCTGTTTGCGGCACTCATCGGCAATAATGAGGCGATTGCCACAAATAACAGAATATTAAAAATCTTTATCACTGAATTATTAGATTTTTTAGGTGATATGAAATTTCCGGTTAATTGATTGTTCATTTTTTATAACGTTAATTTTTAAGACAATTCTAAGGTTTGAGTCGTCATAACGCCACCTATCTTCCTGGGATGGCAGCCAGCTTAATATCTTTTGTTATCACTCCATAGGCAAATCTATTTTATGTGGATAATATGGTTTTCTTCATCATAATCATATGTAAATCTGATATCGCGCTGCAATACGCGCAAAGCATATTGCACTCCATCTGCTTGATAGAATTTTCCAGTGTAAGTGATATTCTCATTCACACCCTTATTCTCAATGGAAATCTTGATACCATAGTACTTTTCAAACTTCTTCATAATAAGCTCGAAGCGGTCATTCTTCAAACTAATTATACCGTCAATCCATCTATAGGCGTTATAGTCTGAAATCTGTGTAATATGCATTGTTCCATCTTTATTGAGACTAGCCATCTGGTCGGGAGCCAGAAGATAATCATCCCCATTGCTCTCTATCTTAACAGAACCCTCTAGCAATGCTACGTTAAACTTATCCTCGTTTTTATACGCTTCTACATTAAAGGTGGTACCAAGCACTTCTACTACACCCTTGCACGTCTCTACCTTAAAAGGTTTACTCGCATCATGGCTCACTTTGAAATACGCCTCTCCATCAATTGATACCCTTCTATCATTTCCTGTAAAAACTGCTGGATAAGAAATCTTAGTTTGGGAATTTAACCACACATTAGTTCCATCTGAAAGTGTAAGGTTCAACTGTTGCCCGGCTGGAACAGTAAGTGTCTGCATCGGTATATTCACAGGATTAACCACATGGTTATATAGATACGAAAGACCTAGTGTAATTAATACTACCGCTGCAATGCGGCTCAAAGTGTAAATCAATTTGTTGTTGCGCTTAACAGGTGTAGCCTCAATTTCACTTTCATCCGAAAGCAAAATAGTTGCGTCAAAAAATCGTCTTTCCTGCATGAATTCCTCCATGTGCTCTGGCGACTCCTCAACCCATTTCCTGACTTCCCTGCGTTCTTCCTCACTTGCTTGGCGAGAAAAATACTTAAATAATAATGTCTTTTCCAAAATGGTTGCTTTTAATAATACATGTATATAATTTTAAGCGCATTCATATTATTAGCGAATGAATGCTACGATACCCTAAATTTATTTTCAGTTATTTTTTACACTATCTTTTATAAGTTGGCATAATCATTACCTTATCCATTAGCCATCAATGGATTGCACTTCAAGCACTCACTAAATCACATGCACCTTTTTTATTAATGCCGTATTTCAATCTTTCTAAAATATTATCCGAAGAAAGACAAGAAGAATATCAATGGGAAGTATTCCTTGAGTTCTTTTCTCAATATTTTTAATGCCTTAGATATATGGTATTCAACATTTTTTTCCGACATCCCATAAGCATAAGCTATCTCTTTATATGTCATATTATCTTGTCGGCTCATCAAAAATATCTGACGAGTCCGCTCTGGCAATTCGGATATCGCATTATTGACTAATTCTATGTTATCTGGCACTAATTCTTTATAGGGGTCAAATGCTTCGAGTGTAGCAATACCCATATTGAGCTCCCATTCAGCATCATCTTTTATCTCGTCATGAACTCTTGAATGTATTTTAAGTTGCTTTAGATAATCCAGGCTTTTATGTTTCACTACTGTTACTATGTAGGCTAGCATATTTCCATTACACGACACTTTCGACCGATTTTCCCAATAATACATAAATGAGTCCATAACCAAGTCCTCGGCAACAGCCTGGTCACCTACGTAGTATTGAGCAAAACGAACAAGACGCTCTTTTTTCTCAAAAATCTCGTTGAAAATATTTATATCGTTCGATTCCAATATGAAATAATTCTTTTTATTTCTTCTTTGAAAGTTTATTGATGAGTCCAAGAAACTTTAATAAGTCTCACAATTATATGGTAAGATTGTCCAGATTTTTCCGGTTTTATAGTTGCGTTATAAAAAGGAAGTCTAATTATAATTCTACACCTAACTAAAATATTAATTGCAAAAATAGCAATTTCTCAATATCTTGTACTCTTATTCTTCAATTTTTAGGACATTTTCATGACTTTTTGTTAAAATCTATATTTATTTTAAATTGGTATAATGTAATACTTTCTGTATATTTGTACCCTTAGAAATTAAGTACTCGCACTATGGAAAAATATAATTTTGACACCTACATCGAGAGAAAAGGTACCTCTGCCATCATGACCGATGGTCTAAAAGAAATGTTCGGTCGTGAAGATCTAATGCCATTGTGGATTGCAGATATGGACTTTGAAGTTTGTCCTGCTATTGTTGATGCTCTTGAAAAAAGAATGAGTCATCACATCTATGGTTATTCTGCTCCAGCAGACAGTTATTGGAATGCTATAATTGACTGGCAAAAAAAGCATAACGGGTTTTATTTTACCCGTGATGAAGTTACCTACGTTCCTGGTATTGTAAAAGGAATTGGGCTAGCAATAAATTTTTTCACAAAGCCTGGTGATAAGGTAGTGATACAAGAGCCTGTTTACCATCCTTTCAAGAATGTTACAGTTGGCAATAAACGCATCAGCGTGAGCAACGATCTTATTTTCGATGGCGAATTCTATCGAATGGATCTTGAAGGTCTTGAAAAGATTTTTGCTAATGAGCATCCTACCATGATGATACTTTGTAACCCTCACAACCCTATTGGCATAACTTGGGAGCCTGAAGCATTGAGAAAAGTTGCTTCCCTTGCAGTTAAATACGGCGTTAAGGTGGTTAGTGACGAGATACACGGTGACTTGGCGCTTTTCGGGCATAAACACACTCCTTTTGCCACTGTTAGCCCTGAAGCTGAACAAGTGGCAATAACATTTGGAGCTCCATCCAAGACATTTAATATTCCAGGGCTAGTAAGTTCTTGGTGCGTTGTTAAGAATAAAGAGCTTCGTGAAGATTTCTTCGAATGGCTTACAGTAAATGAGCTAAACGCGCCCACTTTCGTTGCCACTATCGGCACTGAAGCAGCTTATAACAATGGCGAGAAATGGCTTGGCGAACTAAAAGACTATCTTGAAGGTAATATCCTAGCAGTAGAAGAATTCTGCCGTGAGAATATGCCTAAAGTTAAGGCCGTACGTCCTGAAGCATCTTTCCTTGTGTGGCTTGATTGCACTGAATTGCATATTTGCCATGAGAAGCTTATCGACTTATTCGTAAATCAAGCAGGACTCGCACTTAATGATGGAACCATGTTTGGCAAAGCTGGACAATGTCATATGCGTCTTAACGTAGCATATCCGCGTACTGTTCTCATCAAAGCACTAACTAAACTAAAAGAAGCTATCAATAAATAGTATTCTATCAATTAGCTAAAATATTCTGGGAAGAGAATTAATGTCAAAAGATGACGCTCTAATTCTCTTCCTTTTTTATGCGCCATTATCAATTTGCATTTTGAAAGCAGTTTAACTATCTTTGTAGCAATCTACAGGTTAATCTACGAAATTAAAAACTTATTGGTATGAAATTCTTAATTGCAGGTACAGGTGGAGTTGGCGGCAGCATAGGAGGTTTTCTCGCTCTTGCAGGTGAGGATGTTATTTGCATTGCGCGCGGTGAGAATCTGAAAGCTATAAGAGAAAAAGGCCTTCATCTGAAGTCTGACCTTAAAGGAGATCACTTCATTCCAGTAAAAGCGTGCACCGCAGAAGATTATAGCGATAAAGCCGACGTAATTATCGTCAGTGTCAAGCAGTATTCGCTCAATTCCATGAAGAATTTATTTGAAAAGGCTACGCATCCAGGCACTCTTATCCTTCCAATATTAAATGTTTACAACACTAGTGGACGAATAAAGAAACTTGTGCCTCATGCCAACGTACTCGATGGCTGCATATATATTGTAGGATTTGTGTCGGGAGCAGGAGAAATCACTCAGATGGGCAAAGTATTTAAATTAATTTTCGGCTCTTTCCCTGAAGATAATATTGACCAAAAACGTCTTGAAGATATAGCCGAAGTCCTTCGCAATGCTGGAATAAAAGTAATAGTTAGCGACGATATTCGCCGTGACACCTTCATGAAGTGGTCGTTCATTTCGGCAATGGCATGCACTGGAGCTTATTACGACACTATAATGGAACCAATACAGCATCCTGGGCCAGAACGCGACACATATAGCGGTTTAGCTTCGGAAAGTGCTGAGATAGGACGTAAACTTGGTATAAAATTCACAACCGATGTGCTTGCTGCTCATTTGAGAGTGATGGACGCACTCGACCCTCAAAGCACTGCGTCAATGCAGAAAGACATCGCTCGCGGACATCAGTCGGAAATCCAAGGCCTATTATTTGATATTATTGATTTGGGCAAGGAACTAGACATACCTACTCCTACCTACGACAAAGTTGCGGCTAAACTTTCTACGCTCGTCCACTAGCACTCACACTATTTATCGAGCGTTACCACTTCTCCTATCTTTGGCATAAGAATGGGTAATGATTCTTTTTTCATCATTAGCTCATTCTCAATAGGCTCATACCAGGGATGTTGGGCAAGTGCGAATTTTGAATGATGAACCGTGAGTATTTTTCTAGGATTTAAATCTTTAAGAGCGCTAACCATATATTTTGGCATCAAATGAATGTTAGCCCACGCCTCGTTATACTGGCCATTTTCTAGAACAGCCAAGTCTATATTTGGGAATTTTTTGCCAATATCAGCAAAATGTGGTGCATACCCTCCGTCTCCTCCTATAAAAATAGTTTTTGTCGGCGTTTCTAAGATAAATGAAGCCCATAAAGTACGGTTTCTTTTAAGCCCGCGTCCAGAAAAATGTCTTGCTGGCATACAATGAAATTTTATCGAATCGGCAAAAACCACATTCTCATTCCAATCGAGTTCAATAATCCGCTTGGGGTTAAAACCCCAATACTCAAAATATTCACCTACCCCTAGCGGACAAATTACCTTGCCTATGCGATTTTTAAGTCTAATCACTGTTTCATAATCAAGGTGATCCCAATGGTCATGCGTTATAACAAGATAATCAATATCTGGCATATCTTCCGGGGTATATATATTTGTCCCATCAAAAGGCCTATTATTTATAAAGAACACTGGTGAAGATGTTATAAATACTGGATCCACAAGTATCTTTTTTGAGCTACTTTGTATCAAATATGAAGAATGCCCGAACCACACTATAAGGTCTTCTTTCAAGGGGAGATTATTTAAATCAGTTTTCACAACCTCTATTGGCTTAGAGGGTCTTACATCTTTATTCTTTTTAAAGAAAGTCTCATACATGATGGTTAACATCCCTTTGTTCTGGACAAACATAGGCGTGTTAGTCTGGTTTCGAAATTCTCCATCCTTGAAATTTGGTGAGTGTAAGATTCTCTCCAGCCGTTTTCCTTGTGGTAAACGGCCAAATGGCTTCGTATTTAAATACGCTAAAACTCCTATCACCACTAGTATAATCGTTGAAAACAATATCAGCATCACACGACACGTCTTTTTAATTACCATCAATAACTATATTTCTATTTTGCAAAAATAGATATATTATCTGCTTATAAAAGTATATATATTACTGCTTTATTTACCAATAAAACTTTTTTACTCCATATATAAAAAATGGAGACGAATCCCATGCAGGAAACGTCTCCATTCTAATTCATATAATTTAATTCATTATTTCAATTTAGCCAATGCCTCTTTGATACGTGCAATCGCCGTTTTGATATTCTCATCACTAGTAGCATAGCTCAAACGCAAATATTCAGGAGCACAGAATGCAGCACCTTCCACTGTAGCCACATGAGCCTCTTCAAGAAGATACATTGCCAAATCATGGGAATCTTTTATCTCCACATCTCCAGCCTTCTTCCCAAAGTAGTAAGACACCTCAGGGAATATATAGAAAGCTCCCTGTGGGTGATTTATCTTCAATCCAGGAATATCCTTCATTAAGTCAACAATAAGATTGCGGCGGCGTTCAAAAGCTTTTCTCATTGTCTCTACACATTCTTGTGGCCCTGTATAGGCAGCTTCTGCAGCTTTTTGAGCTATAGAAGATGCGCCAGACGTATATTGGCTTTGAAGTTTACTATTAGCCTTAGCAATCCATAATGGGGCTGCAAGATAACCAATACGCCAGCCAGTCATTGCATAAGCCTTAGACACCCCATTAACGGTAATCACGCGGTCAGCAACTTCTGGGAACTGTGCAATACTATTAAACTCTCCAGTATAATTGATATGCTCATATATCTCATCAGAAAGCACATATACCTGTGGATGCTTAGCAAGCACATCGGCTAGGTCCTTTAATTCTTTTTTTGTATAAACACTTCCAGTTGGGTTTGATGGGGAACAAAGAATGATAAGTCTTGACTTCTCTGTGATAGCATCTTCAAGTTGTTGTGGAGTAATCTTGAAATCTTGTTCCACGGTAGCTGGCACAAGCACATTCACACCTTCTGCTAGCTTCACCATCTCTACATAACTAACCCATGCTGGAGTAGGTATAATCACTTCATCTCCTGGGTTAACCATTGCAAGAATACAGTTGCAAAGAGATTGCTTAGCTCCATTTGACACTATAATTTGCTCTGGAGCGAAATCTCTGCCGTTCTCGTTCTTCATCTTAGCACAAATAGCCTTTCGAAGAGACATGTACCCAGGGACCGGCGTATAGAATGAGAAATTCTCGTCGATAGCGCGTTTCGCTGCTTCCTTAATGTGGTCGGGAGTATTGAAATCTGGCTCCCCAACTGACAAATTGATAACATCAACCCCTTGCGCCTTGAGCTCGTTACTCTTTTGCGACATTGCCAGGGTCTGAGAAGGCGAAAGTGCCTGAACTCTCTGAGAAACTTGGTCCATAATCTATAAATTTTAAAGGAACTAATTTTAATGACAAAGATAATGCAAACTGCGGGCAGAATCATCAAATTTATTTGAATGTTTTGCCAAAGTGCAGCTTATCTCCGCTAACAAGAGCAAAGATAAATCATTTCCTTATAATTATAAAGTAATAATTCGCCAAATAAAGAAATATGTAATTTATATTCCATTATCACTTTTAATACGATTATTTTTACTAGGTTAAATGCAAAATTCACAGTAATCTACATCCCACTATAATGGACTAAAGACACTGCACGAGCAATACTATTCTCATTGGAAATATTACAAATTCATCTTATTTAAACTTTAACTCACTCAAAATGAAAGAAATTTATTAGATTCTGTGACTTTGTTTGGTCACAATTTGTTATTTTTGCGGTTCATTAATTTAAGAGTGATTATGGCTAATAACGTTATCGTAAATAATCTTAAAGCAAGAGCACACGAAGCTAAAAAGTGCACTTGGATAGGATTTGCCGTTAATGGAGCATTATCAATTCTGAAAATTATAGCTGGAGTTGTAGGACATTCTGGAGCAATGATTGCCGACGGTGTCCATTCAATCTCCGATTTTATGACAGACATTGTCGTCATTGTCTTCGTTGATGTCACAGCGCGCGGACAGAACCGCTATTACCGTTACGGACACGGGAAATTCGAGACTCTAGCTACAACTATCATAAGCCTTGCCCTCCTTGCAGTGGCGATAATGCTTTTCATTAGCGGAGGAGAAAAAGTCCTTGCATCATTACAAGGCGCAAAAATTGAAGAACCCACATACATAGCCCTGATTATGGCTATCGTATCAATTATTTCGAAAGAAATCCTTTATCAATACACGATATATGTAGGCAACGATATCAAAAGCATGGCACTTATTGCTAATGCTTGGCACCATCGCAGCGATGCTCTCTCGAGTATAGCCACATTGGGTGGTATCTCAGGAGCGATGTTTCTTGCTCCACAGTGGCGCATATTAGACCCTTTGGCTGCTATGGCAGTGAGCATTTTTATTGCTGTTGTTGCCTTCAGGCTAGGCACACCGGCTGTCAAAGAACTTCTTGAGGTATCTCTGCCTCAGAATGTAAATGACGAAATAGGAAATGTCATCTATAGCGTGGACAAAGTTAAAGCTTATCATAATCTTCGCACAAGGAAGAATGGCAACGTATATGTTATGGATTTCCACATAAAGGTTGATCCTGATCTCACAATTACTCAGGCTCACGACATTGCCACTCAAGTAGAGAAAGAACTTCAAGAAAAATATGGCGATTGCATCGTAAATATCCACATCGAGCCTTACAAGGGACAGATTGTGGATACTGACGGCAAATGCAAAGACTAAAATATGATATTACTAACAGATAATGCAGAAAATTGATATCAAGAACACTCTACCTGCCGTTTTCGCTGGTAGAGAGGAAAATGACTCTGAGGTGTGGCTGCGTGACATCACTTTTGAACGTGGCAAAAACTACCTCATCTCTGCCGAAAGCGGCACTGGTAAATCGTCGCTTTGCAGCTACATCTATGGTTTCCGCGACGACTACTCTGGAAACTTTCTTTTTGATGGTCACGACATTCGCAATCTCCTTGTGAAAGACTGGTGCGAGATTAGATGCCGTCATATAGCTTACCTTCCTCAAGAGCTACGTCTGTTCCCTGAATTGACTGCCTACGAAAATGTTGAGCTTAAGAACCGTATCACCGGATTCAAGTCAAAAAAAGAAATCACTGATTTATTTGAGATTCTTGGGATTCCAGAAAAGATGAATAGTAATCTTGGAAGATTGTCAATCGGACAGCAACAACGTGTGGCGATTATCCGCACTCTTTGCCAACCGGCTGATTTCATTCTACTTGACGAACCAGTCAGCCACCTCGACAATACAAACAACAAGATTGTGGCAGAACTAGTAACATCTGAAGCTGCACGTCAAGGTGCAGGTGTGATATCTACTTCTGTAGGTAATAATGTAATGATTAAAAACGATAAGGAGTATAGACTATGAAAGGGTTAATGTGGCGTTTACTTCGCAAGCACATAAGTGCAGGGCAATTAATTGGATTTGCGTTAGCCAACCTCGTAGGTCTTACTATCGTAATCCTTGCAGTACAATTCTATCAAGACGTCCGTCCAGTATTTGAAGACGAAGAGAGCTTTATCAAGAAAGACTACCTTGTAATAACGCGTAAGGTAACTGGAATGGGTACCCTTATGGGCAATAGCTCGGAGTTTGCTGAGAAAGATGTTTCTGACCTCGAATCGCAACCTTGGGTAAGAAAAGTTGGCAAATTCACCACATCAGAGTATAGCATATTTGCAACAGTGGGAATAGGCAATAGTGGTAAATCGCTTAAGAGCCAATTCTTTTTCGAGTCAATTCCTACTGAGTTTATAGATATAAATCCTGAGGATTGGGAGTTTGACCCTAATAAGCCTGAAGTCCCTGTAATAGTCTCGAAGGACTATCTATCTCTATATAATTTTGGCTATGCAGCAGCACAAGGTATGCCGCAAATGAGTGAAGGAATGATGGGGATGATTCCACTTTCTTTCACGTTCACTGGAAAAGGCCTTTCTGAAGTTATTCCAGGCAGAATTGTCGGATTTTCAAATAGGCTCAATACCATTATTGTTCCAGAAGCATTTATGAAATGGAGTAATGACAGATATGGAAATGGTGGCAACCAGCTTCCTGCACGACTCATCGTTGAAGTGAATTCTCCTGGAGACACCAAGATTCAGCAATATATGGATAGCCATAATTATGAGATTGCCGGCGATAAGATGGATAGCAGCAAAGCCAATTATTTCTTGACAGTTATTATCAGTATCGTTATTGCTGTTGGTGTTTTAATTAGTTTGCTTTCATTCTTCGTTTTAATGCTTAGTATCTATCTTCTTCTTCAGAAGAATACCAAGAAACTCCAAGACTTGCTAATGCTAGGGTACTCGCCTGGAGAGGTATCAAAGCCATATATTAAGATGGTTATAGGCATTAATGGAGCCGTGCTTATTCTTTCAATAGTTCTGATGATAATAGGTAGAGCTTATTATATGCCAATGATTGAAAGTTTTGGAATAGGAGAAAGCTCTATTATTCCTGCCATAGTGGTAGCAATCGTGATAATGGGAGCAATCACCACTGGCAATATAATTGCCATTAAGAGAAAGATTGCAACTCTCTGGCGCCAAAAGGATTGAAAACCTTTTACATAAGGATAATAAAATAGCATAAAATATTGGTAATAGGGATTATTTTTCCCTATTGCTAATGCTCGTTTCTCATAATAATTTATTAAGTTTGTGAAAAGAATAGGCAACCCATATAGGATTGCCATTTTCTTAAAACCCTCACGCGTATATCCTTATGGTACAAAAAAAGATAACACCCCAAGAAGAAGATAAAATGGTTGATGCTGCATTCAAGAATCTTCTTGATGGTTATTTAGCCAGCAACCACCGAAAGAAGGTGGAGATTATCGAACGTGCATTTAAATTTGCAAAAGATGCACACAAAGGAATACGCAGGCGTTCGGGAGAACCATATATCCTACACCCTATTGCTGTTGCCACAATTGTAAGTCAGGAGATTGGGCTTGGCTCCACTTCTATTTGCTCGGCTCTCCTGCATGATGTTGTTGAAGACACTGACTATACTGTCGAGGACATAGAAGCTCAATTCGGGAAGAAGATTGCCAATATTGTTGAGGGTTTGACTAAGATATCTGGTGGTATTTTTGGCGATAAGGCAAGCGTTCAAGCTGAGAATTTCCGTAAGCTTCTACTCACAATGAGTAGCGATATCCGAGTTATTCTTATCAAGATGGCCGACCGCCTCCACAATATGCGCACACTGGGCTCTATGCTCCCAAGCAAACAATATAAGATTGCTGGCGAAACGCTTTATATATATGCCCCACTCGCTCATCGTCTTGGGCTCTTCTCGATAAAGACGGAGCTTGAGGATTTAAGTTTTAAATACGAGCATCCAGATGCTTATAAAAAAATAAACAAACAGATTTCTGATAGTGAGGCTCATCGAAACGAGATTTTCGAGAAATTCTCCACCCCTGTTAAAGCCAAACTTGACGCAATGGGGCTGAAATATGAGATGAAAGCCCGAGTAAAATCAGTGTATTCCATTTGGAACAAAATGGAAACAAAGCACATCCCGTTTGATGAGGTATATGATCTCTATGCTGCCAGGATTGTATTTGAATGCCCTAATGAAGCTGATGAAAAGCGTATTTGCTGGAATATATACTCTGAAATCACCGATTTATATCGCTTGCATCCCGATCGCACTCGCGATTGGATAAGCACTCCTAAAGCTAACGGATACCGCGCTCTGCACCTTACGGTGATGGGACCTGACGGCAACTGGATTGAAGTTCAGATCCGTAGCCAACGAATGGATGAAATGGCAGAAAAAGGATTTGCTGCCCATTGGAAATATAAGATTGGGGAAGGTGATGAAGAAACTGAGCTTCGGGCTTGGCTAAGAACTATCGAAGATATTTTGAAGAACCCAGAGCCTAATGCTCTTGATTTTCTCGACACTATAAAGCTAAATCTTTTTGCTTCTGAAATCGTGGTATTCACTCCCAAAGGTGAATTAGTCACTTTACCAAAAAACTCGTCGGTTCTTGACCTAGCATTCACATTGCACTCCGAGATGGGAACACATTGCATTGCAGGAAAAGTGAATCATAAGCTGGTTCCTCTTTCCCACAAATTGCAAAGCGGCGACCAGGTGGAAGTGCTTACGTCACGCTCCCAAACTGTTCAAGAAGAATGGATGAACTTTCTTGCTACCGCTAAGGGGAAAACACGTTTACGAGCTGCTTTAAAGAAAAATCGAAGGGTAATTATTGACAATGGCGAAATAATATTATACAAATTCCTTGCTGACAACCATGTAGAACCCGACAATGAAATTATCAACCGAATCATTGTTTCTCAGCACCTTTCAAATAAAGAAGAGCTTCTTTATATGGTGGGCAATAATGAGATAGCTCTTTCGGAGCAAATGCTCAAACAAGTAAAGCCTTCGTCTCCCGGAATCCTCACCAAACTTCTCCGTAATCCTTTCGGTGGTGGAACTAAGACAAAAACTCCCGATGGAACGACCAAAGTAAATCGAATTAACGGCAAAATCGATATAAGCAAACCATATTTATTAAAAACTGAAAAAGGTGTAAGCAACTACAAAATCGCACCCTGCTGCCACCCTATCCCTGGAGATGATGTAGTGGGTTATGTCAACGACGACGATGAAGTTGTAGTACACAAACTGAACTGCTCAAATGCCATGCTTCTTAAAAGTAGTTACGGTAGCCGCCTGCTTTCTACTAAATGGGAAGATTCAGCTGATAAATTCCTTGCCACGGTAAGAATTGAAGGCGTGGACAGAATGGGTATCCTTCAAGAAATAATATACATGATTTCCACAAATCTGGCTATTAATATACGCAAACTCGACATCCGCTCTGATGATGGGCTGTTTACTTGCACCCTTGAAGTGCTTGTAAAGGACGCAAACGTTGTTACAAACCTTTGCAAGCACATAAAGAGCGTGAAAGGAGTGAAATCGGCTATTCGCACAAATAAATAATTCTCAATATGTTAGATCTCACCACACTGGGTAAAAAAGGTATTCTCATAAGAGCATCATTATTAGTTGGTGCTATTGCTCTTGTGTCGTTCTTCTTTCCTCGTGAAGACAGTTTTTCTTATGAGTACTCTTTAGGGCGCCCTTGGAGCTATTCGCTTCTCACTGCCCCTTTCGATATGCCTATAAATCTTGATTCTATCAGTGCTGCACGCGAAAAAGACAGCGTAGATGCTCATTTCATTCCTATTTATCAGAGAAACGTATCTGTTGAACGCAATAATTTATCCGCTCTAAGCTCTGCCCTTAACAAGGACAGCCAAATAAACTCCCATATTAGATATCAGATTTTAGACAAAGTTCGCCAAATATATGCTGAAGGCATTGTTGAGAATAGCACCTATGATAAGATTCTAAGTGGGTCACTTCCTTCAATTAGATTTGTTATAAGAAACGTAGCTGAAACATCTTCTACGGCCAATCTGCACTCCGTAAAAAATGCTTACGCCGTTTTAGACTCTGTTTTTCCACAGCCTGAATATCAAGAAGCTTTTATAAATTCCAAAATAACCAACTATCTGGTTCCTAACATTATTTACAATAGTGTGGAATCAAAAAGGATGCTTGACCAGCTCTATCAAAAAGCACTTGCGCCTATCGGAGTGCTTCAAAAAGGAGAAAGAATCATTGACCGTGGTGATAAAATCACCCCTCAAGCATTTGAATTACTTCAGACTTACGAAAAAATGATGTCGGAGAAATCCAATCAGGGCGAAGGTTATTCCTACCATTCCGTTGGACGCATCCTAATCACATCTTTATTGTTTGGGGGAATGTTTGCTTTTATGATATTCTTCAGACCTCGCACTTTCTGCGACACAAGAAAGATGGTTTTCCTAATTGCGTTCATGTCCCTTTTCACAATAGCTACATTTATTGTCGAACGGTCTTTCAATAATGCGGTATATCTCATCCCATTTACTACCGTTCCATTAATTGTTTCCACATTTTATGATTCACGCACAGCATATTTTGCTAATACGATAGTAGTGCTCCTCTGTGCCATGATTTCTCCGTTTCCTCTTGAATTCATATTACTTCAAGTAATTGCGGGTCTCACAGCTATTCTTTCTATACAAGAGCTTTCTAGAAGATCACAGCTAATACAATGTGCATTTTATATATTCGTTGCCTATTGCCTCACTTACGTGGGAATGACAATATTTAAGGAAGGTAGTATAATGCATGTAAGCAAGCACGTGCTCATGTATTTTGCACTTAATGGAATAATACTCTCATTTGCTTATGTATTGATTTTCCTTATTGAGAAGCTATTTGGATTTGTATCCCCTGTTACTCTCGTCGAGCTTTCAGATGTTAACACGCCTCTTCTCCGAGAGCTATCCGAGAAGTGCCCAGGCACATTCCAGCACTCTCTTCAAGTAGCTAATCTTGCATCCGAAGCAGCACATCAAATTGGAGCTAACGTACAACTTGTTCGTGCTGGAGCTCTTTATCATGATATTGGTAAGATAGATAATCCTGCATTCTTCACTGAAAACCAGCGAGGAGTAAACCCTCATAGCGCACTTTCACCCGAACAAAGTGCACACATAGTAATCAATCACGTTAAAGATGGTATTCGCCGTGCTGAGAAAGCAAAACTTCCTGAAGTGATACAAGCCTTCATCAAAGAGCACCATGGCTGCGGAAAAGCTAAGTATTTCTATCTTGAAGCCCTAAAAAAGGTTGCCGACCCTAATAGCATAAACGAGGATCTATTCACTTATCCTGGCCCGAATCCTCAGTCTAAGGAAACTTCAATCTTAATGCTTGCCGATGCCACTGAAGCCGCATCAAAAAGTCTTCCGGACCATAGCGACGCTGCAATTGCCGCTTTAGTGGAAAGAATTATCAACACGCAGATTGAAGATGGAATGTTCAATAATTCTCCTTTAAGTTTCCGTGATATCGAGAAAATAAAGAAGATTTTTATAGAACGTCTTTGCACTTTCTACCACGCAAGAGTATCCTATCCAGACGAAATAGCGGATAAGAAAAAATAGTGTTTCGTAGTATTGGATTGTGCTAATTATTGCTAAACAAACAATATTTGCACATCTCTTATGTTTTCTAATTAGGAGTTCTTATTCACTCCTTTTTTATATAGATTTTCTACTGAATAATGGTTACAGAAATCTTATTACTTATATTCGGAATAATAGCTATAATTGGAGCTCTATTTGCTTTAATCAAGCCTTTTTTTCCTGCCGCTGTACCGGCTTTTCTAGGACTATGTCTTCTTCATTGGAGCCGCTTCATTGCCCTCCCAGATAGTACTTTCTACTTCTGGGGAGTTGCTACTCTAATTCTTTTCGGCATCCATTATCTGTCAAGAAATTCTAATCCGGAATTTGATATCACTTATAATATATACCTCACAATTGCAGCTCTCGGAGGTATGCTTCTCGGTATGTCAATAGGCGCTTCTTATATGATTCTCGGAGCTGTAATTGGCACCATAATTGGAGTAGTTGCATTCGTTAATACTCCTAAAGGACGCTCTGCTAAATTTCGTTCTTCCACATTTATTCATTATTTTTGCACAAAAGGTTTGCAAGTTATAGTTACAATTGCTATGGCTGGCATTGCACTCGAGGGATTTATACTAAACTAAAATCCTAATGCTATTTTAATTATCGACTATATGAAACATATCATACTTTCAGTTCTCGCTTTTATCACTTTATGCCTCTGCGTTTCCGCTTCGCCTAAAAAATTTGAAGTGAAGAAAATTGACTTTAATGAGATTAAAAACGAGACTATGAATCCGAAATCCCAATATTATTATCCTAAACTTATGAAGTCGTTCATGAGTAATGACACAGCAATGTCATTTGAGGATTATAGATATCTATATTACGGATATGTGTTTCAGGAAGATTATAGCCCATTTAGGACTTCCGACTTTTCTAATGTGATAGAACCTCTTTATTACAAGAAAGAATTTACTCGTGCCGACTGCGACACTATCGAAAAATATGCTGCACTGTCGCTCGATGATAATATATTCGATCTCCGACAAATGAAGTTCTACATATTTGCGCTTAAAGAAAAGAAAAAGTTCGCTCGTGCCTCCATACGCCAATTCCGACTTAACCATCTTCTTGCAGCAATCCTTTCTTCTGGCAACGGCTCAAAGGAAAATCCATGGGTGGTTAACTCAGTTGAGCATGAATACAATATCCTGAATTTTCTTGGATTTGTAGCCACCTCTCACAAAGAAATGGATGGAAATATCGATTACATCACTATCGATAAAACAGGGAAAGACGATAAAACTCCAGAAGGATATTATTTCGATATTTCAAAAGTGATGGAAGTTGCAAATCTAAAATTCCCAGATAGAAGAAAGGCCAATTAAAAAATATCGATGAAGCCAAATAAGCGCTTCTAACAGCACATAAAACAAAAGCGGTGGATTTATACCCATCGCTTTTGTTTTTATCCTCTAGACGCTCCTTTGAGCCTATCACGCTGCTCCAAGGTTTCCTTACTTCAATCGCATATCAAGTTCCACACCTCTTTCTGTGAATCTCAAATCACGAAGGGAGGCAAACTTGAATATCTCCTTTATATTTTTAGACTTCGATAAGAACAATACTATACTGGCCTTATCAGTATCAATCTCTATTTGGTCGGCCGGAATACGGTCGCGTACAAAAAATATCGCACCCTCTATCAGCTTCTCAACAGCTAGAGAGCTGTCGTAGACAAGTCTCACCGCATTTTCTGTTGCCGATAGCACCTGCACATCCACATTCACTTCCGGTATAAGCTTATGAGGAGAATAAGACACCTTCACTGTTGTCTCATCCACATTTTCGATCTTTAATGAAATATTAAAACTTTTCTTGATTAATCCGATTACCTCGTCATAGCTAACAAATACATCCATATTCTTCTGTAATTTTTTGTTTTAAGGCTTTTACTCTTTTTTATCTGCAAGTGTCAAATTCTAATATTCTCATACAGTAACACCATGAAAACACACAATAAATAAATTGGCACTGTGTAGCTCACAAAGTTAGAAAATTTATTAATAAAAGTACTTTTTAAAGATGCTTTTTCAATGGTAATTACAGCCCGATTAACAGTATTTGGCTATATCAATTTATTCAGTAGAATCAGTAGCTGTTTCAAGTACTTTATCTTTAAAATTAACATCAGTTGAAAGTCTTTCAAGAGCCGCTTTGGCAGCCTTTTGATGAGATTCCTTCTTTGAATAGCCTTCTGAATCAGCAGCAAAAATTCCACCTAGAAGTATAGCTGTCTTAAACACAGGATTATTGTTTTCATCTGTGATGGTATCTACCAGCTCAAATCCTATGGTCACTCTATTCTTCTGAGTCCATTCAATAAGTCTTGATTTGAAATTCTTTTCGGTATTGGCCACAGTAGTCAAATCAAAATTCTTCCCAATTATTCGTTTCGTGATAAATTTAGTACATTTTTTATATCCTCGGTCAAGATATACGGCTCCCACTAATGCCTCAACGGCATTACCATAAATATAAGAATTATGCGATACTGTGTGCGTCGAAGCTTTCACCACCTTATCCAAGCCCAAGGTGATTCCCACTTGATTTAGAGTCTCACGTTGCACTAATTTTGCTCTCGTACTTGTAAGGAATCCTTCATGTTCGGCCGGAAATTCTTTGTAGAGTAGATCAGCCACTACGGCATCTAGAACTGCATCTCCTAAAAATTCAAGTCGCTCGTTATTTGCCCATTCGCCATCACTGGTTTTTATCGGCATTGACCGATGCACAAAGGCTAGTCTATAGTATTCTATATTGCGGGGAACGAACCCCAACATGTTATAACAAAAAACATAAAGCCCCCGTTCTTTACTGAAAAGGAGCTTTATGAATGATAACATATCTTTTAGTAATCTAAATAATTACTCTTTATTCTGCGAATTTCTTTACAATAAGGGTAGCATTGTGTCCGCCAAATCCAAATGTATTAGATAGGGCTGCTCTCACACTGCGTTTTTGTGCCTTATTGAAAGTAAAGTTCAAGTTGTAGTCAATCTCAGGATCATTGTCGCCTTCCTCATGGTTGATTGTTGGAGGAACAATGTCTTCCTCAACACTCTTAACACAGAATAGTGCTTCTAGTGCTCCAGTTGCACCTAGTAGGTGACCGGTCATTGACTTAGTTGAACTGATATTTAACTTATATGCATGTTCACCAAAAACTTCTTTGATGGCCTTAACTTCTGCTAAGTCACCTAAGCCTGTTGATGTTCCGTGAACATTGATATAGTCAATGTCTTCTGGCTTCATTCCTGCGTCTTTCAATGCACCTTCCATTACGATACGCGCACCTAGTCCATCAGGATGAGGAGCTGTTATATGATAAGCGTCTGCTGACATTCCGCAGCCCACTACTTCTGCATATATTTTTGCTCCACGAGCTTTTGCATGTTCGTATTCTTCAAGGACAAGGCAAGCTGCGCCTTCACCCATCACAAATCCATCACGTGATCCACTGAATGGACGTGAGGCTGTCTTTGGTTCTTCGTTACGGGTAGATATTGCATGCATCGCATTAAATCCGCCTACTCCAGCAGGGAAAATAGCTGCCTCTGCACCTCCTGATACCATGACCTCTGCCATTCCTAAACGAATGATATTGAACGCATCAATTAGAGCATGAGTCGATGATGCACATGCTGATACTGTGGCAAAGTTTGGTCCTCTGAATCCATGAATCATAGATACGTGGCCAGCTGCCATATCAGCAATCATCTTTGGTATAAAGAATGGGCTGAATTTTGGTCCTGCTTCTTCATTTTTGGCGTATGCGCCAGCTTCTTCTTCAAATGTATGCAAACCTCCAATACCAGCTGCAATTACTACTCCTACTCGAGTGGTATCCACTGATGCATTGTCGTCGAGTTTTGACTCTTCGATTGCTTGGTTTGCTGCTACAATAGCATATTGTGCGTAAAGGTCACACGTACGGAGTACCTTTCGGTCTATCAACTTTGATCCATCAAAGTCTTTAACCTCACACGCAAATTGCGTCTTGAACTGCGAAGCATCAAAATGAGTAATAGGTCCTGCTCCACTCACTCCATCGACAGCGTTGTTCCACGTTGTGGCTACATCGTTACCAATTGGGGTAACAGCACCAAGACCTGTTACTACAACTCTTTTTAATTCCATGCTTATTTATTAGGAATAAAAAAATTTATTTGTTTTCTTCAATATAGTTGATTGCGTCGCCTACTGTTGCAATCTTTTCTGCTTTATCATCAGGAATTGTAATTCCAAATTCTTTTTCGAATTCCATAATTAACTCTACTGTATCCAATGAGTCAGCTCCAAGGTCTTGAGCGAATGTTGCTTCTGGTTTTACTTCAGATTCGTTAACTCCTAATTTGTCAACAATTATCGCTGTTACTCTTTCTGCAATTTCAGACATAATGATAAAATTTAATTAGTTATAATTGATTTTTTTATTTTAGCGACGCAAAGTAAATAATTATAATTCAGATATAAAAAAATTTAGCCCTATAAAATGCATTCCATTGCACACTTTCAGTCTTATTGTGCAATAAAATGACCGTTTTTATCACTTTTCTTCTCATTTTACCCTAAAAAATTGCATCTCATTGAAGATTTTTTTCTGTATTAAGTTTCTTGCGTCTTTGAAACTTTCCTTTTTCTATGATAGCCAAATGTTAAATTTCCAATTACTAAAAATGTTAAAATATTTATTTTATTAGCATTTCGATAATTTTTACACCTATCACAACTTACAATTTATGCCCAATTTCCTCACCAAAGAATAAACTTATTTCTTCTTCAATCTATTCATCCAATTTTCAAAAAGGGCCTTTGCTCTTTCCGAGGTATGAATCATGCGCTCAGGATGAAATTGCACTCCCAAAATATCATATTCCACACTTTCTATCGCTTCAATCACTCCATCGTCGGTAATTCCGCTCACATACAATCCCTCGCCAAGTGCATTAATTCCTTGATGATGATGGCTGTTGGTCGAAAAAAGCTCTTCTCCCACTAATTCTCCTAAAAAACTATTTGGCATAATTAGAACATCATGCACAGTCTGTTCAGTAGGCACTTCTTGTTGGTGCAATGAATATGATGGGCCACAATTAAGCGGTAAATCTTGAAACAGGCTTCCCCCAAATGACACATTCACCACTTGATGGCCTCTGCATATTGCAAAAATTGGTATATCATGCTTCTTGCAAATTTCAACTATTGCAAGATCATAACTATCGCGCTCGTTATTCGGTTCCTCGGCGCCTCCAATTGGATCCTCTCCCCAAAGCTTTGGGTTCAAATCGCCGCCACCCGTTAGAATCATGCCATCTAGATGCATGAGCACCATCTCAAGCATATCCTTATCATTATTATATGGTATAATCACAGGAGCACCTCCACACTCATAAACTGCGCTTGTGTATTCTATACGCAAATCATGACGTCCATTAGCGTAATTATCAGATACACCGATTAAAGGAGCTATTGTTTCTTTTAACATATATAATATACAATTTTTATTAGTCATGAAACCAATTACAACACTACTCAAAGAAACGAATAAAATCACAAATTCTTGTTATTCTGCCATATTTTTCCAAACTTGCACCTCATCTTAATACATATTCAAAAAACTTATTCGAATCATGAAAAGAACAATCTCTTTATTGCTATCACTTCTAATTTCGTCCTCATATTTATTTCCAGCAACAATTCTATTCAATGTTGCCGACAAAAACAAGACACCTATTAAAGATGCTGATATCATAATTTCGAAAATCGAAAATAATAGGACAATATATATTGGAGAAGCTAGAACCGACTCTATTGGTCAATGTGAAATCAATTGCCCAGATGATATTAAATCTTTCTTTTCAATTATCCACCCGCTATATGAGCCTATCAAAAAATACATGAATTCAAATGGGAGCAACAAAACAATCAAAGTCACCTTAGAATCGCGCAAATCATTCTCGCTTCTTGGCTACAATGTCCTTAAGGGCTTTAGCAATTCTGATGAAAATAAAGCAACTTTTGTAAACTGGATAAAGACACTTTCGCCCGATGTTATTTTATTTCAAGAGCTAAACGACTTCACCGAAAAATCACTCCGTGAATTTGCAATGCGTTATGGCCACCAATATGCCTATATAGTAAAAGAAGATGGCTATCCTTGCGGCATTACCTCCCGACTTCCGATTTCTGACTTCAAAAAATACACAGAGAATCTCACACACGGCTATCTACATGTCAAATGTCAAGGCATAGATATATATGCGTTGCATCTTAACCCACATAAAGCCGACGTACGCAAAGAGGAAATAGCCCAAATCATTGCTGATATAAAATCCCTCCCGAAAGGTGCCAAAATTCTCGTCGAAGGAGACTTTAATGCTTTCAGCCTTTACGATGAAAAGGCTTATGGCCCACAGTTCGTTACCGACCGCGTAGCTCTGAATCCTAAATACAAACCAAACTACGAGGTTACTGATTCTATGCTTGCAATTCCTTTATATGACTCATTTACTAAATTTAGTAAAAGGCACTTTACCAAAAGCTTCCCCACTAATGCTATCAAGTCCAAAAACAAAGGATGCCGCTTCGACTATATATTTCTATCAAAAGACCTCTATAATAAATGCACATTTGCAAATATCATACAGGATTCAGTCACAAATATAATCTCCGACCATTATCCGAATTTCATTACAATAAATATCAAATAGAAAAGCATTACCTCCCACACATCAAAAATGATTATATTTGCTCTACATTAACAGATCGAGCTAAAATTTTCTATCGAGATGACTAAATTTAAGTCCATCATCCAACCCGTTGTATTGGCACTAACGGCCACGATGATATTCTGCGCCTCATCCACAGCTGGCACAATTAGCGGAAGAATTACTTGCAATGATAATGGCGTTTCTGGGATAGCTGTGAGCGACGGTTATATTGTTACCACCACTGATAGCACTGGCAACTATTCATTCAATTCCCAGAAAAAGAATGGGTATGTTTTCTATTCCATTCCGGCAGGTTACGAACCTATTGCAAAGGACAAAAAAGATAATTTTGTTCCACCCTTTTGGGCTCATCTAAAGTCCAAAGACATTGACAAAAGTGAGACTCACGATTTTCGTCTTAAAAAGGTTCAAAACGACATTTTCTCAATGGTTGTCGGCGCTGATATTCATCTTGCAAACAGAGTAAACGACGTCAAACAGTTCGGCGACTTATTCATGACGAGCATCGACCGTCTTGTCTCATCTCACCCTTCAAATAAATTCTACTCAATGTTTCTTGGTGACATAAGTTGGGACGTTTATTGGTATGAAAACAATTACGGCCTTAAGTCTGTCAAAAAAACTCTTGCAAAGGATAGGTATCCGATGCTTCTATTTCCAGTTATGGGAAATCATGACAACAATCCAGCCACTCCATGCGATTCAATGACAGATTTCAACGCATCCAGTATGTTCCGTCAGGTAATGGCTCCTAATTATTATTCTTATAACATTGGCAAGATTCACTTTGTGGTCCTTGATGATATCGTCTATAAGAATGAACCTTCTCTAGGCAAGAAATCAAATAAGGGTGTCGTTGGAAAAAGAAACTACGAGGCATATATTACCCCCGAACAAATAAAATGGCTAGAAAAAGACCTAGCCCTCGTCACTGACAAAACCACTCCTATTATTATAGGTATGCACATTCCTGCTTGGAAGCTCGATACCTCAAATAACTATAAGGCTGTCGGCAAACTGAAAGGCAATTCAAATGCCCAACTGGCAAATGCCGTAAAAGATTTTTCTCGTGTAATAATTCTCTCAGGCCACACTCACTACAACTATCACGCTCACCCTGCCGACATCCCAAACCTCAAAGAGAACAACATCGCGGCTGTATGCGCCACTTGGTGGAATACAGTCCCTCTCTCTGCTAGGCATATTGGGAATGATGGTTCTCCTGGGGGTTATAATATTTATAATTTTAATGGCAAGGATATTTCATGGAAATACATTACGATTGACAAGGTCGATAGTGTTGGCTTTTCTCAATTCCGTGCATACGACATGAACATCATACGCAATTTTTACAAGACGGACGAACGTGCAGTAAAACTAATCCAATTTTTCCCTAAAAGAGTTGATTTTTCCAAAGCCGAAGACAACGAAATTCTAATAAACGTATTCAATTACGACACCGATTGGAAAATAGAAGTTGTCGAAAACGGGGTTCCACTTGATATAAAACGCATATCAACTGAAGATCCTCTTCACACTCTTTGTTTCGATCTCCCTACATTCAAAAGTAAAGGTTGGAGATTTGGAGCGAATTCAGGCACTATCCGTAACACTCATATGTTTGTAGCTAAGGCCAAATCTGCTGAAGCGCCCGTTATAATTAAGGTGACCGACTCATTTGGGAACGTCTATACCCTGACTATGGTGCGACCAAAGCAGTTTACAGTCGACATGCAATAACTAATACTATCATAATATATTTACTTTGACTCCCACTTGTTGCAATGACAAATGGGAGTTATTTATTCTTAAAATCAACGGAATATAAATTTTAATGAAAAAATATGAATAACAAGCAATAAATATTACTTTTGCCTATAATAAATTTTAATTGAAGAGTTATGTCAAGCAAATCTTTATTACTTATTGCAGCTTCTATTTCTGCAAGTTTCGCATTCCAATTGTTTGCGAAAGCACTAGTTCCAGAACCTAAAGCAGTAATCAACAACTTTGCTATTAACGAGGTCTACAAAACAGCCTCTGCTTCATATAAGTGTATAGGCGATACTACCTATGGTGATTCCGTGTCTGTTTATACTGAAGTATCTGCAAGTATTGAATGGCCAGAGAAACTTGGGGACCTCAACATAAAGAACATGCAAGATTCTCTTATGGCCCGTGTATTCCCAAGCCCAGAAGCCTCTATCGATGAAAACATTCGTAAATATATATCTCAACCTATTTTCTACAGCGGCGATCGCCTTATGGCTGTTGATAAAGTTCCTGAAATCGGAGACTTAACAAGATCTTACTTCAAGCATGTTGATGTTAAGGCTGTCGGCTTCTGCGAGAACTTCATAGTATATAAGACATTCTATTCCGATTACACTGGTGGTGCTCACGGAAGTCACAATACTCTATTCCTTAATTATGATCTCAAGAATAATAAGATATTGAATTATGATGATATCTTCATTGCCGGAAGTCAAGATTCTTTGCTATCTGTAGTCAAACAAGCTCTTTGCGACCAATATTATGCAAAAGACCTAACAGCACTTGAAGAGGCATCTGGAATATTCACAAAAGACATCTTCGTCACTCATAATGTTTATCTCACGGGATACAATGTCGTATTCTTCTATAACCCGTATGAAATCGGCCCGTGGAGCATAGGCGATATAGAAGTTAAGGTACCTATATACCAAATATCGGATTATCTTAAACCTGAGGTAAAGGCTCTATATAAAGACATCTAGAATATTAAAACATAATATAAAATACAAGAAATGAACTCATTTATCAAAAGCATCACGCTAAGCCTCAGCATTATGGTTAGTACTTCTTATGCTTTGGCCATCACTCCTGCTGATATAACTACCGATACCATTTCGGAATCACGCACATTTAAATTTCAAGAGGCAGGAAACACTTTCTATCTCCGCCACGATCTTAATCTTGAATGGCCAAAAGCTATAAATGGATTCAACGATATTGCTGGTCTGCAAGGAGCTATTATCACTAGTGTTTTCAATAATTCTTATCCCAATCTTCAAGATGCAATCAAATCTCTCGACAAATTTGAAAAGACTGATGCAATGCTGGTAGATTCTATTCCATCTACGGTTGAGAAGAAATGCACAGCCGAAGAAATTGGCACTGTAAAATTCAAATCTTGCAACAAAGAAATTATGTGCTATGAAATAATAGCTTATTCTCAAAACGCTGGAGCTGCTGGAGTCACGTTCAATTCATTCCTAAATTATGACATGGCTACCGGAAAAACTTTCATCTACAAAAACACATTCATTCCTGGAGCTAGAAAAGGCATAATCTCGTCGCTTCAAAAAGCCCTTATGGAAAAAGAAGGTTATAAGACTCTTGCTGCTCTTGAAGAAGCTGGTTACGATTTCTCTATGATAGAAAAACCAGAGAATTTCTATTTCGACAACGACAACATCTATTTCGTATTTCATCCTTACGAAATCACTGCCGAAACAGAAGATTCTGTTACAATCGCAGTTCCAAAAGCTAATCTAATGCAATTGCTTTCACCTGAGGCAAAAGCTGCTATCAAATAACTAAACAACTACATAATCCCCTAAAAAAGTGTGGCAATCCCACACTTTTTTTATTTCCCCTAATCACAAGAATAATCACTTTAAATTCGCCATTATAGCATCCACAACCTTAACATCAGCATCTGCCCAATTTAGACTATTTAATTCTTCTACTGATTTCCAATCAGCAGATATATGTTCTATCAATTTAAAATAAGAAGATAAAGGTTCACATAAGTAAGCGCTCATTATTATACCAAAATCGGGATATTGATGCTCTATTGTAATAATTTTACTTCCAACACTGATTTCAAACTCCATTTCTTCCATAATTTCGCGCTTTAATGCTTGGGGCTGAGTCTCACCCTTTTCTACTTTCCCTCCTGGAAATTCATATTTATAGGATGTATAATCATACTTTGTCTCGCCTTTCTGCAAACAAAGATATTTACCATCTTGCACAATCACAGCCGCCACTACATTATAGCATTTTTGAATTTGAATCTTATTATCCATAAATTTTATGTTTTTTTGCGTAAATAAGCATCGAAGATGGCATTGGAGTTTTTAGTCTCCACTTTATCTGCATTGGTTTATTTCCACTGTAATCCACTAATTCTACCTCTCCCAAATACACAAATCCCATTGTCCTATTCTTGTCATCAGGAGCACTGCTTTGCTGACGGACAAAAAGCAACATAGTATTTCTTTTATTTATATAATTTTGTCCTGTTTTTGTGTTTTGACTAACACTATTTTGAGTTTCCCAATTAAATATTGTGTCGCTTATTGCAAAATCATTATAATTTGTACTCGAGCCCTCCTCTCTATCTTTTATTATATCTACAAACATTGCCTCTATACCGAAATCTTTTATTCGAAGAACGCCTTCTCTGCTTGGACTCTTCTTTTCAATCGTAGAGGCGCTCAATCCTACTAATATCTGGTCTTTTGTATATGTTGCATGTAATTTTAGCGGACTACCCAGAAGATTCATCTTTCGGCTTATATCTCGCCTTTCGTTAGCCTCACATCTATTTTGTAAAATAGGCATCAACTCCCTCATTTCTTTTATAAGAATATCGTCTTCTGATAGAGCATCAAACATATCTTGAATATTATAGTACATTCCAGCTTCTTGAAATAGATCGTAATATAACATCAGTGACATCTTTTTCTCTTCCTCATTTAATTCACTCTCTTTTATTCTAAACTTTGATTTTAATAATTTGATTATAAATCCAAAATATGAATAGGAATCTGTCGAGAACCATTTTCTGTAAACGGCCGAGCCCAATACTCTATTTAGTTGGGATAATTCATTTGTAATTCCTGCACGCTCACAATAATATGCCCAAGTCGCATCTCCTCCTTTATATATTTTCGCTAGCTCAATATGTGTAATTCTGATAAAATTCGATAAAGAAAGTGATGCATCATGGTCTTTCTCAAAGTTTTTAATGAATGAAATCAACTTTGCTCTACTAAAATTATTCAGATAGCGTCTTATATTCTCAACAATATAATCCTTGGCCTTTTCCTCTAGCACAATATTACATCCTGCAGGTAGATGTGGAAAATCATGCTCCACCTCTTCCCTTATACTCATAGATGTTTTCCCTATCAGGCTTCTAAATCTATCTGTATAATTAAATTCCGCTCTTGTATGCCCCACAAAATCTAAAACAGTGAGATATTTCTTACCTTCTGACTTTCTTAAACCCCTACCAAATTGTTGGAGAAAAACTGTCAAACTTTCAGTTGGCCTTAAAAATAATATCGTATCTATTCCTGGCACATCAATTCCTTCATTAAAAATATCTACTACGAAGAGATAGTTAATTTCTTTCCTTATGAATTTATTAAGTATTGCTCTGCGGTTGTTTGATTGGTCGCTCGTGAAAACCTGAGCCTTCAAACCACACATTGTGAATTTTGAACACATAAACTTGGCATGTTCTATATCTACACAGAAACATAGTGCACTTACATTTCTATAATCATCTAAATATTGTTCTACGGCTCTTAGTATTACCCCTGTTCGCCGATCATTATAAGTATATATTTTTGACAATTCAGATGCAACAAATCTACCTTTATCCCATCTAACTTCTGTCAGATCGACGCTATCCGTAATTCCGAAATAATGAAAAGGCGAAAGAAGACCTGTATTTAAGGCTTCTGGAAGCCTTATCTCTGCAGATATTTTATTGTCAAAATCTTGCGTTATATCCTCTCCATCCATTCGCTCGGGAGTTGCAGTCAACCCTAGCAAAATTTTAGGCTTAAACTTTTTAAGGAATGGCCGATAACTTGAGGCTGTCACATGGTGCACCTCATCAATAATTATATAATCATAATAGTCATCTGGCAAGCCGATAGAATCTAATCGACTACTAAGCATATCCTTTGAAGCAAAAAGATGTGATATTTTTGTTGGATTACATCCTCCATACCACATTTCGCCAAAGTTTTCATCTTGCAATATATTTCTAAATGTTGAACAAGCATGCTTTATAATTTCTTCCCTATGAACTACAAACAATAGATTTGCTTTTTGATGAGTCTCTTTAAACCTTCTATAGTCGTATGCTGCAATGACAGTCTTTCCTGTACCTGTTGCCGCAACTATCAGATTTTTATAGCATCCGTGTAATTCTCTTTCAACAGCAAGACGATCAAGAATTTCTTTTTGATAATCAAATGTATTAATCAAATTAAGGGCATTAAACTGTATTGGCAGGCCATGATCTGATAGGCTCAACGCATCTTTTAATTTTTGGTCATCTATTCCATCTTTAAAAGTCTCAAATTCCTCATCTTCCCAATATGTGTTAAAGGTGTTTCTTATTGTTGAAATAATTTGTGGTAATTGCACTTGAGTTACTTTTAGATTCCACTCTAATCCTTGAGTCAGAGCTGCAGAAGATAAGTTTGAAGACCCTATATATGCCGTATGAAAACCAGTATTTCTTCTAAAGAGATAAGCTTTTGCATGCAATCTATCATTTTCTATATTATATGATATTTTTATTTCAGTATTAGGCCAAGAAGCGAGTTCCTTTATTGCCCTAAATTCAGTAGCTTGAGTATATGTTGTTGTTATTATTCTCAATTTTTTCCCTGACGATACGAATTTTTTGAGATCTCTTTTTATTAAGTTAAGACCACTTAACCTTATAAAGGAAACCAAGAAACATATTTCATCAGAGCACTGTATTTCTTTGATTAACTCGCTCCGCATATTAACTGCCTGATTCTTTCCTGTAAATAAGGAACTTTGTGTTAGAGTTGTTATTGGTGTAATATCTTTTATATAATTTTCAATATCAGGATATTCACAGGTAGTTTTATTTATTATCGCGGTTAAAATACTATTTCCAGTATCAATCAAGTTATTCTCAAATTCTCTATCGTTAAATTCTCTAACTATCATATGAATAATAGCATTAACTAATTTGATACTCATATCCACACTATTGTCCTTCGAATCAAAGGCATGTAATGCTAATTGAATTATATTTAAAAGATATTGCGACAGATAATGAACAGCTTTTTCCTTATTTATTAATTTTCTTCCTATGTAATATTTTTCTTGATCCAAAGAATCAAGTTTACATTTAAACATTTGGTTAATAATCTGTTCGTATATTCCTATTTCCATTTATTCTGGGATTTAAATCAATAAGGTCTTCTATCTACAAAATTAGCTATTCATTGTTTAATATCCTTCATTTCTTCCTTCTATTTTCTAGCTCACAAAATTAGAATCCTTTATCATCACAAAAGTGCCAATTTGTCAATTTGTTAAGAATGAATTTATTATACCCAAACTATATCAAAAATAGCTTTTTGACATACCTGGCCCTTAATATTCCCGTTTATTATTGGAATTATTAGTCGATTTCATCTTTATATGTGAACCCTAGGTGCATTTTGATAATTAATGAATTATTTCCATATATCACAATTTGCTACAAAAACAAGCCTCTTACTAAAAATACATAAAGAATAAAGACTGAATAAAATGTAAATTATTCATTTTAAATTTCATATTGCCATAAGTAACCATTATCTTTGCCCTGACTTTATGACGAATATCATATATGAGCCTTAAATACTAATCTGTCATCAGAGAAGATGATTAGAAATTATTTTGAGCAATTTGAAGTATTTCTCCTATTGTCTCGCAATTTTCACCCATGATTAGCTTCTGCTCATGAGGGCAATGAGAGATAAGGAGCTCAATAATAGTTTCAAATCACCCATATTTACTTGACTGATTGTATATAAACTTTTTTACGGAAAACTATTTTTAAACTCATGCATTAAATAAAAACTTGTATGTTAGAAGAAACAAACGTAAAAGTCCTTGAGAAAGTCGTAGTTCGATTCTCAGGCGACTCAGGCGACGGAATGCAGTTGGCAGGAAATATTTTCTCCAACGTGTCAGCAGGGGTTGGAAATCAAATTTCTACTTTCCCCGATTATCCAGCTGAAGTACGCGCGCCTCAAGGTACTCTCAGTGGCGTATCTGGTTTCCAAGTAAGTATAGGTAAAGGAGTCCACACTCCTGGCGACAAAGCGGATGTTCTCGTTTCAATGAACCCGGCTGCGCTAAAACAAAATGTCAAATTCTTAAAGCCTGGTGGTGTCGCAATCGTTGATATCGACTGCTTCAAGAAAGCCGACCTTGATAAAGCATTGTACAAGACTGATGATCCTTTTACCGAAATAGGATTGAAAGCTGAAGTTGTAGAAGTCCCTATGACATCTATGGTGAAAGCTGCTCTTGCTGATTCTGGACTAGATCTTAAGTCTATCATGAAATGTAAGAATATGTTTGCGCTTGGTCTAGTTTGCTGGTTGTTCGACCGCCCTCTAGAGAGTGCAATACATCACTTAAATAACAAATTTGCTAAAAAACCTGCTATCGCTCAAGCCAACACTAAGGTTATGCAAGCTGGTTATGACTACGGACACAATATCCATGCGTCTGTATCTACTTATCGCATCGAGACTAACAATATACGCGCAGGACATTACACCGATGTAAACGGTAACACTGCCACTGCCTGGGGTTTGATTATGGCTTCTGAGAAAAGCGGACTTCCTCTTTTCCTTGGTAGTTATCCTATCACACCGGCTACCGACATTCTTCACGAACTTGCCAAGCGCAAGGATTTAGGTGTGAAGGCATGCCAAATGGAAGATGAGATTGCTGGTATATGCTCTGCCATAGGAGCTTCTTTTGCTGGCAACCTTGCTGTAACCAGCACATCCGGTCCGGGTCTTGCTCTTAAGAGTGAAGCTATGGGACTAGCTGTTATGGCTGAACTTCCATTAGTAATAATTGACGTTCAACGCGGAGGCCCATCTACTGGTCTTCCTACCAAGACTGAGCAAACCGACCTTATGCAGGCTCTTTATGGCCGTAATGGTGAAAGCCCTCTTGCCGTAGTTGCCGCTGCTTCACCTACTGATTGTTTTGATATGGCATTCGAAGCTGCTCGCATCGCTGTTGAACACATGACTCCTGTCATTTTGCTCACCGACGGATTCATCGCTAACGGTTCTTCTGCATGGAGAATTCCTGAAGATGATGAATATCCTGCAATTCATCCTAACTTCGTTAAGAAGGAAATGCTTGATAACAACTGGCGTCCTTATCTTCGCGATGAGAAAACTAAAGTACGCTATTGGGCTATTCCTGGCACTGAAGGATTTATGCACCGTCTTGGAGGTCTTGAAAAGGATTCTGTCACGAGTGCTATTTCCACCGACCCTGCCAACCACCAAAAGATGGTCGACATACGTCAAGAAAAGATTGATAATATCGCTAACAATATTCCTGCACTCGACATTAAGGGCAATCCTGATGCTGAAACTCTTCTTATTGGCTGGGGCGGTACTTACGGACACCTTTTCACTGCAGTTGAAGAAATGAATGCAGCTGGCACTCCAGTGGCTTTTGCTCACTTCCGCTATATCAATCCACTTCCAGCTAATACGGCTGAAGTACTTAAAAAATACAAACGCGTTATCGTTGCCGAGCTTAACAACGGACAATTCGCTAATTACCTTCAAGCTAAGAACCCTATGACTGAAATACTTAGAATCAACAAGGTACAAGGTCAACCATTCTTAGTGAAAGAAATAATTGATGGTGTAACTAAATTCATGGAGGAAAAATAAGATGGAAAACAAAGAATATACAGCAGCCGATTATAAGAGTGATCAATATGTTCGCTGGTGCCCAGGGTGTGGCGACCACGCTGTTCTAGCTGTGCTCCACAAGGCTATGGCCGAATTGGGCGTACCTCCTCACATGATAGCAGTAATTTCTGGTATCGGATGTAGCTCTCGCCTTCCTTACTATATGAATACTTATGGCTTCCACACTATCCACGGACGTGGTGGTGCTGTTGCTACTGGTTTCAAAACTGCCAACCCTAAAATGACCGTATGGCAGGTAGCAGGTGATGGTGATGGTCTAGCTATCGGTGGTAATCATTTTATCCATGAAGTTCGCCGTAATGTTGACATCAACATGCTTCTTCTCAACAATAAAATATATGGATTGACTAAGGGCCAATACTCTCCTACTTCCGACCGAGGATTCGTTTGCAAGTCTGCTCCTTACGGAACCACTGAAGACCCATTCATTCCTGCCGAGCTTGCTTTCGGTGCTCGTGGCACTTTCTTTGGCCGCAGCCTCGACGTTGAGCTTAAGATTTCACAAGAAGTAATGGTAGCTGCTGCTAAGCACCGCGGATGCTCTGTGGTTGAGCTTCTTCAAAACTGCGTTATTTTCAACAATGGAATCCACAATTTCATCACTGATAAAGAGAACCGTCCTGATCGCACAATACACTTGATACACGGCGAAAAGATGATTTTCGGTAAGGATCACAATATGGGACTTGTTCAAGACGGATTTGCCCTTAAAGCAGTTGAAATTGGTAAAGATGGCTACACTATCGAAGATGTGTTGACTCATGATGCACATTGCCAATCAAACTTCCTTCACCAACAACTAGCTATGATGGACGGTCACGCTTTGCCTCTTGCAATTGGCATTATCCGCGACGTTGAAGCTCCTGTTTACAATAAAGAAGTTGAAAAACAAGTTGCTGAAGTTCGTGCTAAGAAAAACTTCAAAAACCTTCGCGAGATGATTCTTGCAGGTGAAACTTGGGAAGTGAAATAGACCTTAAAACAAACGGTCAGATAAATATTTAAGGAGTGAACCAAGATTATCTTGATTCACTCCTTGTTTATTCTTATTAATAAATAGCAAGATGGGGAAAGCCTCTTAATTCTTCCAGGAGTAAATTTGCAGTATGAATATTGAAAGTAAAATGAACCGATTCAAGCCATCAACACAAGCTGATTATCAGAAATGCGTGCAAAACGTATTGGAATACGTTTCGGAAAACCTATGCAATGAGATTTCCATCGAGGAGCTAGCTAATTTATCCTGCTTCTCGCAGTTTCATTTCCACAGAATAATGCGAGCTTCATCGGAGAGTCCATAGGGGCTCACATCACACGTAAGCGCCTTGAAAAGGCAGCCAAGCTCCTTCGGTATTCCAATGATTCTATTTCCGATATTGCATTCTCTGTTGGTTACAACGTACCGTCTTCTCTCACTAAGGCTTTTAAATCATTTTACAACATTTCTCCTTCTGGTTATCGAAACAATAAAGAATATACTATTATGAAACCAATCAAAATCAACACTAATTTAAAATTAGAATCAAAAGTCGTAACTCTTAACGAAATCCCAGTTATCTACGTAACGCTGTTGGGCAATTATCAGAATAACGACTATTGCAAAGCGTGGAGTACTCTCTGGAAGTATGTGAAGGAATCAGGCCTATTCACGCCTGAAATTGACCAATTGCACTCATGTGGTGACGTTAGAGATGCAATCGCCAGTATCGAAAAAATTGGAATCGCTCACATTTGCATCTATCATGATGACCCTAAGATAACGGCACCAGAACATTTACGCACTGATGCATGTCTCACCTTACCAAAAGCTTTGAAGCCTAAAGGCGATATTGGAGCCAAGATATTAAAAGCTGGTAAATATGCCGTATTCACTTATCAAGGTTCCTACATGCACCTTGGAGAAGTATACGACACTATTTATGGAAAGTATATCCCTGATAATGCTTTCACCATTGATGAACGCCCAGGGTTTGAATGTTATCTAAATGATCCCCAGAACACATCTCCGGAGAATTTATTAACCGACATTTATGTCCCAATTCTATAAATCGTCTACACAAAAAGTGCGTCTCCCATTGGGAAACGCACTTCTATGAAATATACTTATTGTTTTATTTATTACTGTTCGCTCTTTTATTTTCTGCAACCACCCTGCAAGCACCCACATAACGTGCTTTATAATATGGCTCCTCTGATTCGCTTATTCTCACCCCTGTAGAACTTGCATGGATAAACTCAAACTTGCCATTGTCCTTTACTTCAGTGACTATTCCCACATGTCCTATACGACTTCCACGTGAACGGCCATTGAAGAAAACTAAATCTCCAGGTTTGAGGTCTTCCTTATCTACATTCTGCCCGTCATTTATTTGCTGACGTGATGAACGGCATAAGTCATAACCAAATTTAGCAAACACATAACTTGTAAATCCTGAGCAGTCAAATCCTGTTGGGCTTGACGACCCACGGCGATAGCGTGTTCCTTTGAACGTTGAAGCGTAGTCTAGCAAATCGCTAACCAAAGCAGCATCCTTATCGTTGAAAAGTGTTGATTTTTCAATCTGCTCCAACACACTTCCACGTTGTTTTGTCAGCTGCTGGGCACTCGACGCAAAAGAAGCAAGAGCAATAATTACTCCTACCGCCAATAAAGATGTTATTCTTTTATAACTGATCATTGTCCTTTTGTATTCGTAGCCGTGACCGGCGTTCAAGTTAGTAATAGTTTGTTGCTTTAAAAGCATTATTTTTGCAATCAAGAAGATGATTGCGGCATCAAATTCATGCGTTTTTATGATTTCGATGTATTACAAAGTTAATCAACCAAGCCTTGAAAAACAAATGATCTAAACACTTATAAACATTTGGTTTTGTAAACTCTCAAGAATCCCAATCGCTCCAATCCACTATTATAAGTTGCCTAAAAGCTAATTACGTTTTTAAATAGTATAAAATCAATACTTAAAAATTTTAAGACTTTTTATTATTTCAGGCTCTTTTCAAAACGAATAATTTTAAGAATTAAAATGTGAAAATTAAGAATTTTCACATTTAGCACTCGATTGTGCAATGTCTGCAAGAGTATGTTTTTACCTTATTCTTCCCTATAATAATTATTCCAATTTATTGTTTCTCTACCCCCGAATGTTTAGTATCTTTGCCTTAGGACAAATAATTACCATTGATGAGAAACTTACTTCTATTATTATTTTCACTAATCACATTATTAAATAGTATTCATGCTGAAGGTGCTAGCTGGATATCTACTCCAGAAAATGGTGCAAACGATGAGAACACTTGGATAGCCTTTCGCAAGGATATATCTCTAAACAAGAAACCCTCTAAAACAATTGCACATATTGCCGTAGACAGCAAATACTGGTTATGGATTAACGGGGAAATGGCTATTTTCGAGGGTTCGTTAAAACGTGGGCCAAAACCAAATGCATCATACTACGACGAGGTGGATATTGCACCATACCTTCATAAAGGGATAAATAAAATAGCAGTGCTCACATGGCATTTCGGGAAAGAGGGTTTTTCTCATAAGGACAGCGGAAAATCTGGATTATATTTTGATGCACCATCTATAGGTCTGTCCTCGGATTCTTCTTGGCACGCACTAAAGCATCCTGCTTACCAAAATTGTGGTGATCCTAAGCCTAATTATCGGCTGCCAGAGGCTAACATAAGATTTAATTCTAATTTTGATATTCCTCAATGGTAAACCATCGACTGCAAAAAATTATTTGGGTTCAGGAACGCAGTCATAGTCGGCAAATGGAATGGTTCGCCTTGGGGCGAAATGGTGAAGCGTCCAATTCCTTTTTGGAAAGACTTTGGTATAAAAACCGCTAATATAGTACGAAAATCAGGCATAGCTATAGACACCATAATAGCGCAGCTACCATACAATATGCAAATGACCCCTATTATAGGCCTTTCCGATAATACAGGAAATAATCTAATCTCAATATGCACTGATCACCTTCATGGCGGAGGAGAAACCAATAATAGAGCCGAATATATAACTAAAAAAGGGGCTCAATCCTATGAATCTTTGGGATGGCTCAGCGGGCAACAAATCATTCTCACCTTACCAAAATCTGTAATTATAAACAGCATAAAATACCGAGAGACTGGGTACGACACTTACCCTGCAGGCTCATTCTCATGTGATGATGATTTCTTTATGCGTTTCTGGCAAAAAGGACTCCGCACTCTCTACGTGAATATGCGCGACACTTATTTCGATTGCCCTGACCGAGAGAGAGCTCAATGGTGGGGAGATGTCACCGTCCTTTCCGGCGAATGTTTCTACACATATTCCACATCAACTCATGCACTAATGAGAAAAGCTATTAATGAGCTTTGTGGCTGGCAACGTACCGATGGTTCACTATACTCTCCAATTCCTTCTGGCAACTATGATTCTGAACTTCCTGGTCAGATGCTTGCATCAATAGGCAAATACGGTTTCTGGAACTATTATCTTAACACTGGCGACCGTAAAACTCTCGAAAATACTTACCCTTCAGTAAAAAAATACCTTTCTCTTTGGACAACCGACTCCACTGGGCTCACAGTGTTTCGGCACGGAGGATGGCCATGGGGCGATTGGGGCTACCAAAAGGATATGCGCTTAATTTTTGCAGGTATGCACTACCTGGCTCTTCAAGGAGCTGAGAAGATGGCAACCGAACTTGGCATCAATGATGATGCAAATCACTACAAATCTGAAATGCAAAAAGTAAAAAACGGCTATAATAAATGTTGGAATGGATATGCATATCGGCACCCTGAATACCAAGGAGAAACCGATGATCGAGTCCAAGCTCTTGCTGTTATCACCGGCATTGCCTCATCCGATAAATACCCGCAAATACTCAATCTTTTAAAAACTCAATGGCATGCCAGCCCATATATGGAAAAATACGTCATGGAGGCTCTATTCCAAATGGGGTATGGTGATTTTGCTATCGAAAGAGTGAAAAAACGCTTTGCTCCTATGGTTAACGACTCTATCCAAACCACCCTTTTCGAAGGTTGGGACATAGGCAATAGTGCTTTTGGTGGGGGCACGACTAACCATGCTTGGAGCGGAGGCCCTCTCACTGTCATTGCACAATACCTTTGCGGTATAAGCCCGGTTGAACCTGGTTATAAAACCTTTGCAATAAATCCTCAACCTGCTTCCTTCAAGAAAGCCTCTATCTCAGTTCCCACTGTGGCAGGAAATATTTCTTCAGATTGGAAATATATAAACGACAAACTCATGTGGCGCATTTCAATACCTAGATCCACAAGTGCCTATGTTTCCATTCCATCAAAGTCTCTAGAAGACATATTAATAAATAAAAAGCACCCTTCTATGCTAATCGAGCAAAAGGTTGCAAATAAAACTACAGTACTTTTACCTGCAGGGGATTACGAAATTATTGTCAATAACCCATATAAATAATTAGCTCTTTAAGGGGAGACTACGCTTTCACTTAGCCACCAATTCTATCGATGCCTAATTGCTGAGTATCTCGATAGATTCTTGGGTGCTTACATGAGTCAAGTTTTCATTAAGCTACTTTCATATAGCCACCCAATCTGTGATGTCGTTATCATCTGCATGTGCTTAGACAAAATAAGGACTTACTGCTTTACTGCACTGAATATTTAATACCCAGAACAGCCACATGCCAGTAAAAATGTGAATAAAAAGCACCTTAGCCCAACACACCTTAACATATTGTAACACTGCTGTAACACGTTCACATTATTTAAACTTTCAAAGAAAGCCCATTTAATAAGCATTTTCGGAAGACAAATTAAAAAAAAATCTCATTCTATTCATTTTTATGAATTTTGCATATTCATTGCAAATAAAATCACACGTTATTTCAGTAAATTTGTTTTGGAATTTTATTGAATCGCAATAGTTGATTGTATCTACTATTGCTATTCCAAACTTAATTTATACCCTACATTTTATAGCTCATAACAAACTTGGAAGTTTTTATAATTATTGAACTTAAATAATACCACAACTTTAGTTGTTGACATCTTGCTTTAGTATGACGTGAGTCATGTTAGCACCGCAATTATCTGGTTTAATCACAATAATACTCAGGTGTGTAAGGTGTCTAAGCTGGAGAAGAAACACAAGCAGAGTGGGGTCGTGTTAATGGGAAGAATACTTTTAAGCCCAATGACCTATTTGAATGCATTATTGAAGAAAAGCCTTATTCCATCAGTATTTACTTTAAGGCGGATAAAATATCAGATATAACGCAAACGAATAAATAGATGTTTGAATCCCATATCATCGAGAGGATAGTAAAGATTGAAACTTAAAATAGCCCAATTAATAGTATTACTCAATACACTGCTCCACTCGAAAAAATATCACTCTTAACGGAGTGGTATTTTTTCATTTATATAAAGCAGAAAGCGCCTAACTCATTATTAAGATAGGCGCTTTCTCTATATTTTAGATATGCTATTGTTCTTGTGTAGGAGTCGCTGTTCCAATTTCTTTTATACCACCAGTTGCAGGATAAAATTTCAAATAAGATGGCTGCTTCTTATCCGTAAACATCGATGGGTTAAGTCCATATTCTATACCAAATTGTGCAATATCGAATGATTGGTCAAACACCTGCTTTCCGTCATATTTTAGTGTTATTTCAGCCTGTCCTGGTATTTTATACATCAAAGCTCCCTTTAGGAGTTTCTTCTCTACCCCTTTTTCATCAAGAGGGATCTCACCACGAGTCGTAACCTTTAACGTAAGATACACAGGGGCTCCACTCAAATCATCCTTATTCACTATTCCGTTGAAATCAGAAATTCTAAGAGCCACTTCATTAGTAACATCAGTAGTAGGAACATAGTCAAAATGAGCCACGGCAGACGCTTTCTGAGTCGTTCCAAGGAATAAAGCAGTCAATGCAGCCTCTTGGTTATCTAGTTGCTGAAGGATAAGCTTCATGGCCTCACCATCAGGTGGCATTTGATCTGCTTCTCCTGTAGCATAGTTTGTACGGCTTTCTCTAATCTTATAGATTTGGTTTGCAGCAAGCTCAGCTCTCTTTGCTATAGATTCACTCATCAATATCTCTCCAGATACTGATTTTCCATAACTATACCCATCTAATATACTTTTTGTCGGTCCTACACCTTGCTTCGGAACAGTTGGCGCTTGAACATTCTCTACATTTACTGATAATGGAAGCCCTTCTTCAGTAAGCATCATAAAAGGAGAATTTCCACCCTTCATTTGTACCAAATATTGGTTATCCTTGTCAGGCACTCCATAAGGTGTAACATTAACGCTCTTAAGAGTCCAAGTCTGGGAATCTTCAGTTATTACTTCCGTTGTACCCAAATATTTTTTTGCATACTGATAATATGGTCCAGCCTTCTTAATAGTCTGTATTGCTTCTACCTCTATATCTAAATGCGTTATAGGCAACGAATACACAAGCCCAAAGTCATTGTGTTTTGCCGCAGACAATTTCTGCGTAGTCTGCGCACCGATAGTGGATGTACAACTCACTGCCAGTGATAATAGACCTATAAAAATGCGATGTTTCATAACTTTGTTTCTATTTTAGGTTTGTCTTTTTCTAATTTTCTCTCTTTGACATAATTTCCTTAATTGCTGGCCCAATGTGTGCAACGATATCTGATGCCGTAACAGAATACTGACCCAATGTAACCTCTGCCTTTTCTCCTGCAAGACCGTGAACGTAGGCACCCATAGCAGCTGAACGCTCCATCTCATATCCTTGTGCAGCAAAACCAGCTATAATGCCAGTCAGCACATCTCCACTCCCGGGAGTAGCAAGAGCAGGAGTACCGGTACTATTGATGTAAACCTTCTTATCTGGTCTAACAATCATCGTATATCGACCTTTAAGCAAAATTATTATCGAATATCTCTTAGTCACTTCCATTGCTTTGCGAAGACGGCTTTCGTCAGAGAAATGTTTTCCGAACAATCTATCGAACTCCCCTGCATGAGGTGTTAGCACTGACATCGGAGGAATGCTTTCCAACAAGGCTGGCCGCGCTGCAATACAATTAAGTGCGTCAGCATCAAGCACTATCGGCTGATGACAATTTTTCATGAATGCATCAAGTGCATTCACCGTATCATCTTTAGTCCCTATACCTGGGCCTATTGCCACCGAAGTATAAGTTCTTGACATACGTATATCCGATAGCACCAAATTATCCTTGTCATATTCATTCACAGCCTCAGGAACAGAATTTTGCAAAACAGCGAATCCAGAACGTGGAGTAAACACATTAAGCAAACCCACTCCGGCTCTCAACGCAGCCTTAGCTGCCAAGACAGCAGCACCATACATTCCGTAGCTACCTGCGGCTAGAAGCATTGTCCCATAATCATATTTATGCGAGAACTCATTGCGTGCTTTTAGTCTATGACGCACATCATTAGCCTCCACTAGAAAATAGTTTGATGCCTGTTTCCTTATTTCTTCTCTATCCAAATCAATATCAAGCACCTTGCATTCTCCTAAACATCCTGCATTCTCTGCAAAAAAGAATGAGAGACGCTTCAACTGATAGGTTAGCGTGAGATTTGCATTTATAATATTTCTTCTATCATTATTTTCATTCCATTCGCCCATCAAACCGGAAGGCATATCAATCGACACCACATAAGCTCCTGATGAGTTGATATATTGTACCAGCGCTGTGAAACCGCCCTTCAAAGGTTCGGTAAGACCAGTTCCAAAAAGTCCGTCAATCACTACATCCTCTTTTGAGAGGTATGGCATTTCAAAAGACGTCGTTACCTCAGTAAAATCTATATCAGGCATCTCTAGAAGTTTATCACGCCCCTGCCTGCATTCTTCTGAGATTGGCATAGATGGCACATTAAATAAAAATACTTCCAGCCTGTATCCTTGCTCGAGCAAGTGATGTGCTACACCTAAAGAGATACATCCATTGTGTCCTGGACCTGCAAAAAGTACAAAACGTTTATTAGGACGCCAACGAGAAATGATCTCGCACGCAACTGCTCCCGACGTGCGTTCCATCAAACCTACTCCAGCCTCATCATCTTTCTCCGCAGTCTTATTAAAAATATGTTGCAGCTCTTTTGTTGTAAATATTTTCATCACTAATATGTTTTTTCAGACTTCTCCGTCTATATTTTTCATCCAATTTTTTCTGCATAAGCGTACTTTAATATCTTTTTGCCCACATTTCCGCATATAATGCATAAGTTAATGCAAATATAAGTCATTTTAATCTCTTACTGTTCCATTTTAAAAAAAATGATTACAAATAGACCTTCAATAGATTTTAATTTGTGTAAATTATTATTCTTTCCTACCTTTGTACAAATTTTCTCGTATCGACATGGAAGAGAACAAGATTACTCTAAAAGGGCTTACTTTTGAGCCTTATCTAAAAAAAGAAGAAATTGCCAAGCAAGTGGCACGCGTGGCTCAAGAAATAAGGAGAGACTTCACTGACGAAGCTCCACTTTTTCTTTGTGTTCTAAATGGCGCATTTGTTTTTGCCGCTGACTTGTTCAGAGCTTGCAATTTCAATGATTCTGAAATTTCCTTCATCAGGTATAAATCTTACGAAGGTATGTCGTCAACTGGCAAAGTACGCCAGGTTCTCGGCCTTGACGAAGACCTTACAGGTCGTTCTGTAGTTATTATCGAAGATATTGTGGACACCGGAGTCACTGCCACACAACTTATAGCTTCGCTCAAAGAGCGTAATCCTAAGGACATAAAGTTGGCGACTCTTCTATTCAAGCCCGATTCTCTTACATGCGACATAAAACCCGACTATGTTGGGTTCAGCATCCCGTCAAAATTCATTCTTGGTTACGGACTTGACTTAGATGGATGGGCAAGAAATTTAAGCGACATATATGTCCTCAGCGAGGACAAATAAAATATGAATCCCATGAAAATACAACCGATTGATTGCTCGACGGTTGTATTTTTAGCATAAGGGCGATACTTCTCAATCTCAATCTATAAAAATATAAGTTTAAAAAGGGAAAATAATATGTTCAATTTAGTTATTTTCGGAGCTCCAGGTTCTGGCAAAGGAACTCAAAGCGACCGCTTAATCGAAAAATACGGGTTATTTCATATCTCCACTGGAGAAGTGCTGCGCGACCATATCAAACGCGGAACCGAACTTGGAACTATTGCTGAAAGCTATATTTCCAAAGGCAACCTCATCCCTGACAAATTAATGGTAGACATTCTTGCAAGTGTTCTCGACGACAACGCTGACAATGTAAAAAACGGCGTAATTTTTGATGGTTTCCCTCGCACTATCGACCAAGCAAAATCACTTAAGACAATGCTTGCCGAACGTGGAACACAAGTTGACATCGTTGTAGGACTTGAAGTTCCTGAAGACGAATTGGTAAGTCGCCTTATTAAGCGTGGCGCAGAATCAGGCCGTAGCGATGACAATCTTGAGACTATTAAAAAACGTCTTGAGGTTTATCATTCTCAAACTGCTCCACTTCGCGATTTCTATGTTGAAGAAGGCATCTACGCCAAAATCAAAGGCATTGGCTCTGTTGACGATATCTTCGCCGACATCTGCAAATCAATTGAAAGCATTAAAAAATAATCCACTTACAGGATTTTTTTAGAATAAACAAGGGCTTAATTCCATTATAGGAATTAAGCCCTTCTCTTTTTCAAAATATTATAAATGTCAGCTTAGAAAAACAGCTAAAACAGCCACCAAAAGTCCGACAATTGCATATATCATACCATTCTTAAATTGCTTGGATGATGGCGAGAACATAAAGAATGAGGTCACAACTAGCAATAGCAATCCTACGCCTGCTACTACTCCAACCCAATGAACACCTTTAGTAGATACTATTTTATGATATTGAGCCATCTTGTTCAACGGAGCATAATATACCTTATCACTATACACTGCCTTCCCTGTAGCCTTTTCATAAGTACCATTCTCAAATGTTACCACATTTGCATTTTCGCTTACTATCTTAAAGTTCTTCTGCTTCAATGCACCACCTACCTCATCTCCCGACAAGCCTGGTTTTATTTGCTTCTCAACAGTAACTTCATGCTTCAATACATCAGTGTCACGATACACCATTAAGACTCCAGTTATAGCATATATCAACATCAGCCCAGCTACAAAATAGCCTAAACAGCGGTGAAGTGACCGCATCTTCTTAATTAAATTAGCATTTGCCATCTTTTTATTCTTTATTTTGAATATAACAAATTTAGAAATTATATGGTTATAGTAGGATATTCATATTTTATAAAACTAAAAAATTTTAATTTTTTTTCTAATCCCATAGGTTAGAGTACCTTTGTAGAAATTTTCACATTTTCATTTAACATTCCACATGGATTCAAACGACAAAATGCGCATAGATATAATCACGGTGATGCCAGAAATACTGGAATCTCCGCTAAGTTGTTCCATCTTAAAACGTGCTCAGGACAAAGGGCTTGTGGACATTATGGTACACAATCTACGCGATTATTCCACCGACAAGCACCGACGCGTAGATGACTATCCGTTCGGTGGAGAAGCTGGAATGGTAATGCAGATTGAACCTGTGGATCGTGCAATATCAGCGCTCAAAGCCGAGCGCGAATATGATGAAGTTATCTTTACTTCTCCCGACGGAGAGCAGTTCACACAGCCTATAGCCAACTCTTTATCCATGGCAAAGAATTTAATTATACTTTGCGGACATTACAAAGGAATTGACTATCGAATACGTGAACACTTCATCACTCGTGAATTGTCTATTGGCGATTATGTGCTCACTGGCGGTGAGATTCCGGCAGCTGTAATCACTGATGCAATAGTGCGTCTTCTCCCTGGAGCCATTGGGGATGAACAATCTGCGCTTAGCGATTCTTTTCAAGATAATCTTCTAGCACCACCAGTTTATACTCGACCAGCAGAATATAAAGGGTGGAAAGTCCCTGAAATACTCCTTTCAGGACACGAAGCCAAGATTGATGAATGGAAGCACGACATGGCAGTGGAGCGCACCATGCGCCTCCGTCCCGATCTACTTAAATAAGTTTCACTCTTTTCGTATCCGTTTATTTTAAAAATCTTCTTATCTTCACACCCACTCTTATACACTTTGTATTATGAAGCTTGAAAAAATAAAAACCAATATAAAGGCTAAGACTCCTAGGTGGCTTAGTTTGCCTTTTGTTGTACTTGCAGCTTCCTTTGTTGTAATGGTTTTCTATGGTGACAATAGCTACATCAAAAGTATAGGATACCAAGAGAAGATTAACGACTTAAAAGCTGAAATAAAAATGAATGAAGATTCAGCTGCCTACTACGAAAGGAAATCCAATGAGCTCAGCACTGACCCTGAGAGTTTGGAGAAGATTGCTCGCGAACAATACGGAATGAAGCGTGAGAACGAAGATGTATATATAACCGACATTCCTTAACGCCCTAACAGCACTGGATTGTCTATCAAATAATTATTTTCCTATATATGGATAAGAAATCCCAGATTTTAAGCTTTTTACAGCTTGTTGGAATGTTAGTCCTTTTATTTTCAGCATTCCTTCCTCTTTTACATGTCAACAGCCCACTACTACGCTATTTCTTTGCTGCTGGTGCCGCTATGACATTCATTGCACAACTGCTAAATAAATATCATGGCAAGAATTTCACAATCAAGCGTCTATACAGAATCCTAACTGTTTCGTCTATTTGCTATTGTGCTTCTGCATTCTTGTTATTTTACTCTACTACCGAAAAAGATTGGCTAGCTTTTCTAACTGCTGGTGCAGTTCTTCAAGTGTACGCGTCTTTCCGCATTCAGTATCTTGAGAGCAAAGAGGCTCAAAAGGGAAATAAAGCTTAATTTCCACGCAATCGCGTGCCTTTCAGTCGGTAAAAACATATTATAAGTTGGTGCTTTTTAGTAAAAATACATTATTCTGGCATTTAATTCGTTAGGATTTAGTATTTTTGCCAATCATTAATTTGAAATTTCTGAATATATATATTTTAAGAATGAAGTTATTTAAACATCTTTTTGTAGCTGCCGTGGTGCTTACTTGCGCTTTTATGGGCAATGCTCAAAACACCACAAGCCCATATTCGGCTTTTGGCTACGGACTCTTAAACGATAACGCCACGAGCTCTCAACGTGCTTTAGGTGGTGTGGGTTATGCTATGCAAAACGGTCGTCAAGTAAATGCAATGAACCCTGCCTCTTACGCATCTACAGACTCTCTTACATTCCTATGGGACATAGGTGCTGATGTAAGTATGCTTTGGTCTAAAGAAAATGCACTTAAAGGTCACAGCACAGGTGGTGGTCTTGATTATATCACAATGCAATTCCCAATCAGCAAAACTGTTGGAGGTAGCTTTGGTCTTGTTCCATTCACTTCAGTGGGATATTCTTTCGGAAACACTCTCGACAACGGTACTGAATCACAAACAGCTACTGGAGGTTTGAACCAATTATACGGAGGCTTGAGCTTCCGCCCATTCAAAGGATTCTCTATTGGTGCCAATATGTCTTATCTTTTCGGTACCACTCTTTATGAGAATTATCTTTATACCAACACTAGCAGCACGTCACTTTACGAACGCATAATGCAGGTTCGTTCTTGGAATCTTCAATTAGGTATCCAATATGCATATAGCTTCAACGAGAACAACAAGGCCACTTTAGGTCTTGTATATTCGCCTAAGAAATCCCTTCAAGGGCACACTTGGGGTGCTAAATACGACTTGACCAACGATACTCGCCAAGACACAATAGGATACTCTTCCCTTAGCGGAAATTACCAAACGCCTAATAGCTATGGTATAGGTTTGGGTTATAACTACGGTAGTAAGATTTATGCTGAACTTGACGTAACCTATCAGCAATGGAAAGACGTGAAATATGCTAACATTGAAGGCTTTACAGGAAATAATATCACGTTCGACAATCGATGGAAAGTTGCTACTGGTTTACAATACACACCAAATTATCGTGGCAGCTATGCCAAACGCATACAGTACAGAATCGGTGGATATTACAATCACGATTATATAAATGTGCTCGGCAATAATGTGCGCGAATACGGAGTAAGTATAGGTTTCGGCCTCCCTACCCCAAGCACAAAGACTCTAGTCAATCTAGGCTTTGAGTATAAACACCGTTCTACAACTCCTGTAAGCAAAATCAATGAGAACTATTTCAATATCACCCTTGGTGTTACATTTAATGAAATGTGGTTCCGCAAGAGCAAGATTTATTAATCTCAATGAGTTTAACTTTTGCTAATTGATAAATGATATAATAAGACGTGGCCTGCCACGTCTTTATATGTTTTTACTAATTCTATAATTCTCCATTTTGAAGACAGCACGCAACATATTGTTTTTCCTCATCCTACTAATCGCAGTTATTAGCTGCAAAGACGAGGTAAAAAACACCGTTAAGCGTTCTACCAACCCTGAGAAAACGCCTACTGTGGTAACTCACGACATTACCACCCTTATAAGCGATTCTGGTGTCACTAAATATCGAATAACCTCCAAGGTATGGTATATTTATGAGGAGAGCAAAACTCCCAGATGGACTTTCCCAAAAGGGTTATATCTTGAGCAATTCGATTCAGTTTTTAAAACTGAAGCAACCTTCCGTTGCGACACTGCTGTATATTTCAAGGACCGGGGATTATGGCGATTTGACGGAAACGTAAGAATTTGGAACGCGCGCAAAGAGCTTATACTCACAAATCAAATGTATTGGGATCAGAACATGCACAAAGTTTATTCTGATTCATTTATTCATATCGAGCGGCTTGATCGCGTTCTTGAAGGCTATGGATTTACATCAAATGAGCGCATTACCACATATACCATCCGAAAGCCTATGGGTATATTCCCCGTGCAGGAGAATCGCACTTCCACACGCCGTGATCCAGGCTCACGATCGGTCATTAATAAATAAGCACCATGATACTCAATCACATTGTTATGTGGCGTTTTAAACGCGACCTTGAAAAGTCTCCACAAGAGATTGCTGAATGGATGAAGGCTCACCTTGAAGCTCTTGTTGGCATAGTTCCTCAGTGTTTAAGTATGGAAGTAGGCATAAATGTGAATAAAGGAGACGCAGCTTATGATGCCGTTCTCATCTCACGCTTCCATAGCAAGGATGATCTTGATGCCTATAAGGTTCACCCTGAGCACGTCAAAATTAGTTCTTTCTGCAAAGCTGCTCGCGAAAGCCGCGTAGTTGTGGATTATTACACTGAAGAATAGCACTTTACCCCTTAATAAACGATATTTTTCAGGCTCATTCTTTTTCTATTAGGATGTGCTTCATTATATTTGCAATATGAATTCTGAAATTCTTACAATATTCATTATCACAATCATTTCAATGATTTTCTCTGCATTCTTTTCAGGTATGGAGATTGCCTTCATATCCTCTAATAAAGTGCGGGTTAAAATTGACGTCAACAAAGATGGTTTGGTTAATAGCATTCTTAATGTGTTTTATGGGCACAAAGAGATGTTTATCACAACTATGCTTGTAGGCAACAACATCATGCTCGTTGTTTATGGTATGGGAATGGCAAAACTTCTTGATCCTTCTCTTCAATCATTCTTCGATGGCAATGAAGCATTGGTTCTTATCATGCAAACCATCATTTCCACTGGCATTATACTCATAACAGGGGAGTTTTTCCCAAAGACAATATTCAGAGTGAATCCTAACGACTCACTCCGCACTTTCTCAGTACCTTTATATATTTGCTATTGGATTCTATTTCCTATATCTTGGCTTTCAGCTAAGATTTCAAGAGGTTTGATGAAGTTGTTTAGAATGAAAATCGATAATCCTCATTTTGCAGGTATCACAATAGGTGAATTAGACGCTTATCTTCAAGAAAACATGGACACCATAGAGGAAGATGATGCAAAGGAATTGGAACGCGAAGTAAAGATTTTCCAAAATGCGCTTGACTTCTCAGATACTCACCTTCGTGACTGTATGGTTCCGAGAAATGAGATGATTTCTGTTAATATCGACACCATCGACCGCGACACGCTTAGCGCACTATTCACAAAGACAGGGTTCTCAAAAATAGTCGTTTACCGCGACGATATTGATAATATCTTAGGCTATATTCACGTCAGTGAGCTTTTTGATCCTAAGGTTAACTGGAAGGAATGTATCAAGCCAGTACTTTATGCTCCAGAAACTATGCTTGCCAACATCATGATGCAGAATCTTCTCAAAGGAAAAAGAAGCATGGCTATTGTAATTGATGAATTTGGCGGGACAGCCGGGCTTGTTACTCTTGAGGATTTAGTTGAAGAGATTTTTGGAGAAATTGAAGACGAACACGACAAGAACCGTTTCATTGAAAAGCATCCTGAAGAAAATATATATGAACTTTCCGGACGTATTGAAATTGAAGAAATAAACGAGAAGTACCATCTCGACATTCCTGAAAGCGACGAATATCAAACTCTAGCAGGATATCTACTCTATTCACTTGAAGCCATCCCTTCGGAAGGACAGACAGCCACTCTTGACGGGTATAAATATACTATACTAAAAATCTCTGGAGCAAAAATTGAGCTTATTCGCATCGATACTGATCCTAAATCAAAAAAAGACGACTAATTCAGTTGCTCCAATATATTCACCTCTTCACTTTGCTCCTTTTTTATTCAAAATGATGCTTTGGCTGCCTCTTTTTAGAAAAAAACTATATAATTATATTATAAATTGCAAAAGTTACCCCTCTCTCTATTGCAAATTTGCAAAATTGACGTATCTTTGTACTCGCAATAACGCACGGTGCGTTAGTTCAGTTGGTTAGAATACATGCCTGTCACGCATGGGGTCACGAGTTCGAGTCTCGTACGCACCGCAAAAGCTTCGGTTTTCTCCGAAGCTTTTTTTTATGCCCATTCCACTGCATCATCAATAAAATATACTTTCCCATCAACTGAAATAAACATTCCATTCATTCGTTTAATGATAATTTTCTCCATTTTGCTATTATCCCCCAACTCTTATAAAGTGTTATATTTTGCTGATTTTATTTTCTTTATACTTTCCTTAAGGGCGTTTTTTTGATTATACGTTTATTTTAATGGTTGTTTTTATGTAAGTTTGCATATTGAAAGAAATGTATTACATTTTGCACATTTGAGTCAATTAAGATATGAAATTAACAAATCTTTTTGTAGGTATAGGGTTAGCTCTCCCTTTCACAATTTGGGCTCAGTCTGATATTAAAAGTACCGCTCCAGAGGGATATCTATCTCGTGGAATAGCCATGTACGGTTCGCATAACTATCAAGGTTCTATCGACCAACTATCTCACATGCTAGCTTTGCCTTCTTCTGCAGAAATGACGCAACAGGCTAAATACTATATCGCTTTGAGTCATTTCCAGTCTGGCGACCCTGCCTGCGTGGCATATCTAAAGAAATATTTGGAGGAATATCCTTTCTCTTTATCGTCACCCGACGTCAGAGCCACTCTTGCCGATTACTACTTCTATACAGGCAAATTTGGTGAAGCTCTTACCCAATATTCTCTTGTTAATGAAAATGCTTTCAACAGCGACCGCCGCGAAGACATTATCTATCGAAAAGCATATAGCGAACTCCGTCTTGCCAATTACCAGGAAGCTAAAAATGGATTTCAAAAACTTGCTGGCAGCAAACGATATGGCGATGCAGCTCTTTTCTATGATGCTTACGTGCTCTATGCTAATAAAGGCTACGAATCTGCTCTCGCTAAGTTCATGAAAGTTAATCGCCGTGGAGATCTTGGCTATAATGCTCAATATTATATGTGCCAGATATATTTCGTTCAAGGCGAATACAGCAAAGTTCTTTCTCTTGGAAAGGCATTGCTTGCCGACAACAATAAGAGTGATATGGATGGTGAGATAAATCGTGTCGTTGGTGAATCTTTTTATCATCAGGGAAGCGACGACGAAGCTTATAAATACATTTCTAAATATCTTGAAGATAACGAAACAGAGCCTATACGCACCGCAGAATATATTCTTGGAGTTATCGACTACAAACACGCTGATTTCCAAAAAGCTATTGAGCACCTTGGGGATGTAAGTGACGGCAACGATGCTTTAGCACAAAGCGCATATTATTTCATTGGCCAATCATATCGCAAACTCGATAATAAATCTCTAGCCGCAATAGCATTTGAGAAGGCTTGCCAAATGAATTTTGACCGAGACACTCAAGAAGCTGCATTCTATAATTACGCCGTGATGCAGAATGAAGGTAGTCGCACTCCATTCAGTAAAACAATAGATATGTTTGAGGACTTCCTCAATAAATTTCCTCATTCAAGATATTCAGATGATGTTGAGGAATATCTAGTCACTGTTTATATGACTGGCAACGACTATAACAGGGCACTATCAAGCATTTCACATATAAAGAACCCATCCGATAAAGTTCTTGCAGCAAAACAAGCTGTTCTTTACAAACTAGGCATAGAATCCCTATCTAACGATAACATTTCTGAAGCTCAAGATTATTTGATTCAAGCAGTTGAGCTTGCCAAATACGACAAAGCCATCGGCGCCCAAAGCAATTTATGGCTCGCTGAATGTTATTACCGTAGTGGTCGCTTCTCTACTGCCGAAAAATACCAAAAGATTTATATTGGCAACGTGAAGCCTAACGACGAGAATTATGGATTAGGATATTACAATCTTGGATACTCACAATTCCAGCAAAAGAAATATACTGATGCACGCACGTCGTTTGATAAAGCATTGAAATCTTCTTTAGCTGAAAAGCTACAAGGGGACGCTTATAATAGAATTGGCGACACATACTATTATTCTCGCGATTACGCTACAGCCGAGAGCTACTACGACAAGGCTTCTCGCAATGGAGGCGCAGATTATTCTATGTACCAAAAAGGCATAATGCTAGGATTAAACAAAGATTTTTCAGGCAAGGTTGCACAAATGAATGATTTGCTTGATAAATACCCTAATTCTACTTGGGCACCTGCTGCTATGCTTGAACAAGCCGATGCTTACGTTCTTATGAACAATAACAAAAAGGCAATTTCTGTTTATGAGAGCCTTGTAAAATGTTATCCATCAAGCGCATTCGGGCGCAAAGGCTTGCTACAACTTGCAATAACACAAAGAAATGCTGGTAACGAGCAGGAAGCTATTGCAGCCTACAAGCGTGTGGTTCAGAATTATCCTTCAAGCGAGGAAGCTACAGTCGCTGTTGAGGATTTAAAACTAATATATGCTGATAATGGCGATCTCCAGGAATTTGCTTCATTCATAAAGAAAGTACCTAACGCTCCTCGTGTAGATGTAAGCGATATGGATCGTCTAACTTTTGAAGCTGCTGAGAAAGCTTATATTGCGAATAATTCAAATATCACCAAGATGCGTAGTTATCTTGCCAAGTATCCTAACGGTGCTTACGCTGGACACGCTAGCTATTATATTGCTAAATCTAATTACAACAAGGGTAATTATTCGGAAGCACTAGAAGCTATCAACGAAGTAATAAGCCAACACGGGGATGCCACTTTCGTGGAAGATGCTCTTGCTATAAAGAGTGATATTTTACGCAAACAGGGTAAAAGCAAAGAGGCTTATGATACCTATAAGCAACTTATTGATAAATCTTCAAACGCCGATAATCGTTTAACGGCTCAACTTGGCGCAATGAGAACTGCGGCTGAGATGAATGATTTCAAGGATGTCGCCGAATACGCTGAAGCTTTATCTAAAGCCGGAGGTCTAAGTTCTGAAGAAGAGAAAGAGGTTACCTTCAACCGAGCAAACGCTTATTACCAACTAGGCAAAAAAAGCCAAGCTATAAAGGACTTTACTGCCCTATCCAAGGACACTCGCAATCTCTATGGTGCGCAATCGGCTTATTATCTGGCTGAGGCTCAATATGAGGATGGAGATCTAAAGGGAGCTGAAAAAACTCTTAATGCATTTATCGACGAAGGAACTCGCCATCAATATTGGCTTGCTCGAGGCTTTATCCTCTTAGCCGATGTTTACCATAAACGTGGAGAGGATTTTGAAGCCTGCGAATATCTTGAGAGTTTAAAAACCAACTATCCAGGTAAGGAAAATGATATTTTCAAAATGATTGATGAGAGATTAGGCAGCTGGAAATCAAATGCAAAAGCTCCAGCAAAATCGACCAAATCTAGCAAGTCAACAAAAAGTAAGAAATAAAAAAATTTATCGGAAATGAAGAAAATATATATATCACTGTCACTTGCCTTAGCTTTAGCACTTAGCGCCAATGCGAAGGAAGAACTTACTAAGGAGATAACTATTGAGAAGGATTTTGTGCCAACAGAGCAGAAAGTAACAAAGACCAACGTACTACCAGCCGTTAAATCTATTATAGCGCCTTCTAAGGCTCTAGAATTTACCGATTGGTCCGCTCCTATCACTTTGTCCCCAATGATTCCTACATTGAACCCTTATGGCTATAAGACTAAGTATGATTTTTCTAATAAGCGTGGATATTTTGACCTCGGAGCTGGCTATTTTATGAATATTATAGGTAGTGCCGGTTATAAATTCATTGATACTGACAATTTCAAATTAAAAGCATGGTTGCAACACTCTTCCACATGGAGTGGAAAGAATCATTCTTTACTTAATCAAATTCCTAATGCAGAATTCCAAAAGCAGAAATTCAATGATAATGTAATAGGAGTAGATATGTCTAACCGTTTCTGGGTAGGTACTCTTGATGTAAATGCGTTCTATCATTTTGACCATTTCAATTACTATGGAGGAATTGCTGACAAATGGAAGCAGAGCCAATGGAAACAAACTATTAATGAAATGCATCTGAAAGCCGGTTGGACAAGTGCTAAACAAGAAGAAGGATTTAGCTACAAAGCATCCTTGATGTATAATCACTTCGGATATTCACACTCTTTAATTACTAATTATAAATCTATTCACGAGAATAATTTCAGACTAAATGGCAATGCCTCTGTTGCTGTGGGAGAAAGTTCTTTCCTTGGAATGGATTTAAATGCCGACTACGCATATTACACGAATCCAGTAAGTCTGCAATTCAATGATATGGAGATGATTAAAGAAGATAACAAAGGACTTGGGGTAATTACATTCTCTCCCTATTTCAAATACAAGAGCTCTAAAGCTAATATACGATTAGGTGTAAATGTTGATCTAGCAATCAACGATGGTACAGTATTAAAATTCTCTCCAAATGCAAAATTAGATTATAACCTATTGGATGGGTTCTCTGTATATTTATCGGCACAAGGCGGAAAGAAATTGACATTACTATCTGATATAAATTCGATCAACCGCTATACTAATCCATCTTATATATTTGGAAGCGTATATAGCCCTCTAGATGGAGAGTTAGGTTTTTTGGTTGGTCCTTTCAGCGGTTTCACAGCTAAATTATACGGTGGATACGGCATATTTAACAATCAACAGCTGCCATGGATTCCTAGCGTAACGATGACCGACCCTGCAAATGATTTCGTATACGCATCAACATTCCTTCGCGGTATTGACATGAAGGGGTGGAAAGTAGGAGCCGAACTCGGATATAAATTCAAAAATTTTGTCGATTTCATCGCTGGTATTAAATATTCTCCTCAAGATAACAAAAAGGGATTTGTATTTGGTTTGGATAGACCTAAATATGTTATTGATGCGCAAATCAAGGTTTATCCTATAGAGAAACTCTCTCTTAGCTTTGACTATCAGCTTCGTGCTAAAAGAGCTAATTACAGCTATTATATTTATAACTTGACTCCCCCTGCTACCGAATCATGGGCAAAAACAGCTTTAGGGGATGTCAACCTATTAAATGTAGGCGCATACTACCAGATAAACGATACTTTTGGAGCATTTATACAAGCTAATAATATTTTGAATAAGAATTGGGACAACTTCTACGGAATGTCTGCACAGAAATTTAATGCTCTTGGAGGTATATCAATTCTTTTCTAATTATAGTATCTACAATATAGCTTTCCGATAGTTTTGTAAATGAATTTTGCCATTTTATCATTAAACAATTTGTTTATATCCATATTTGAAAGCTATATTTGCAAACAAATTACTATATTACTGATTCTGTATAATCCTTATTTTTGCCTGCGGAATGATAAAATTTGCATCTGCCTGCATAATATTAACCTTAGCTGTTATCCTAATAGGTATCCGCTTCCCTAAAACTGATAATTGGAGATTTCTACGGATTTCTAGGATTATCTTTATTTCGTCTTACGCCATTATAGGTCTCACAAGTCTACTAACTACATTCGTCAATCCAGTCTTGATAGACAGACCTTTGAAGTCAATAACTTTATTAATAGTCTGCTCTTTTCAGGTATTAATATTCTCTTCCATTCTTTTCATTTTCGTTGCTCCTAAAAGGATTTCCATGCTTAGGCTATTATTCCAGCTTACTGTAATAACAATTGTCGGTACTACAATATTGGTATCATTCTTCTCGGAGAATCAGCATGTTTTTAATATTACATTTTACTTAGGAGTGGGTTTGTATATTGTACAATGTACTTTTTATACGGTCATCCAAGTAAAAGCATATCATACTAATATAGTCAAACTAGAAGAATTCTATGACGAAGACGAACACCAAAGACTTAAATGGGCTAGAATGTCATTTTATTCTGCAATTACTTTAGCTTTTCTAGCAAGTTTTGTAATTATTAATTACCATTACTACACTTTCTTTATGGTTTTATATACAACTTTCTTTGTTCTATTTGCCATAAAGTTTGCCAATTTCCGCATAGATGCTGCATATATTGTGAAAGCTCTAACGATTTCTAAAGACTTTACTGAAAATATTACCGAAACAAACATTCCGGACCAGGAAGCACACATAAATAAAGAGGAAACCGTTGAATTATCCAAATTGCATAAATCTCTTGAAAAATGGATTCAAGAAAAAAAATATAAAATTAATGACATAAGTATTGATGAGATAGTTGATGAACTCAACACCGACAGAGATACTTTTAGACTATATTTCAGACAAAAGAACAATTCCGATTTTCGTCAATGGAGAACGGAACTTAGAATACTCGAAGCTCAAAGAATTATAAAGGAGAATCCAAAGATTTCAATTTCAGAAGTAAGTGAAGATGTTGGATTCAACGACAAAGGAAATTTTCATAGATTATTTAAAAAATTCGTGGGTGTTACCCCCTCCGATTTTAAGGACCATTGCATCACAGATGCAATACTAGCTAAAACAAAACTATCCGCAGACGTTGCACAAGTTATTGATAGCCAAGATGATTAATTCTCGCTAAATTGTTTTTCTTTAAGTATTAACAAAAACAACCATTATTTTTTGTCTTCATTTTCTCTTATATCTAACTTTGGCCTAGATATTATATTCGTGTATTGTGAGCCTCTCCGAAAGATATTAAATCAATCTTATGAATTTGATAGCACTGAGGGCCTTAGGAAAAAGATAGCAATTGAAAACTTTGCGGTTTGAGCACATGGGTAATTATATTGAAGCTATAAGATGTATTAATTGAAGCTATGGGAAATACATATAACATAGAATATATCTTTATTGTCAATTTAATTTGCAATATTCTTTGCCTTGTATTTGGGGTATTGCTACTTGACATGCGTAGATTTAAACTTTTTATTATAAGACGTCCAAAAGTTTATCCCACCCGCTATGTATTCGCCAGAAGTATTCTTGGCCTCACGTATTTATTATTAGGGGGCACTACTTTATTGCAAACTCTTGGTTATATTCCCATATCCTCTCAAAAAAATATATTCTTTTGGGAACTAATAAATTACTCCTTACAGATACAACTTTTCACTGGGGCCTTTTTAGCATTATATAATTCAAGATATATAACATTAAAACGAATTTTCATTTATCTAATACCTCCATTTTTATTTATTATTATATTTATAATATTTGGCAAAACGGGTTACTCCCAACGACTAATAGCTAATATATTCATTGGATACTACACTCTTCAGCTCATTGTTTACAGTATTATTTTTATCAAAGAAAGGAGGATCTACCTTGACGCTATAGATTGGTATTATGGCGATGGCCCTAGATATAAAATTTTTCGTCTGGCCGGTGTAAAATGGCTTTTTATTTTTAATATTCTCTTAGGAGCTTCAGCAATTATATGCTTTATCATTACTCAGTCTATATCCTCGTTACCTTTCGTAATTTCATATACTGTATATTGCGTAATCACTGCATGGTATTTTATTGATCGGGCTTGGACTAGCCAAAAAATTCAAGATATTACTACACCTGAAAATTGGAAAAAGACCGAAGACCTCAAAACTAAGCTTTAACTCCACTTTTCACCGATAAAATCGCTATTTTTTCGGTTCAAACACTAAAAATACAATATAGTTTCCCGTGGCTTTTATGGTAAATTCTCTTCCCAAGGATTCATTAAGAGTACCTTGCCACCATGAGGAAAAATCATAAATTCGATATTTAAGTCCTTCAGCAGCCAAATCTTTTGCTCCAAAGTTGAATATCGAAACCTGTTGCCCTTCAAAGCTCCTGAACTTACAATTTCCACTACATGGAACAAATACGCCAAAGTCAGTAACAGACCTCACATCCTGTCCCTCCTCCATATATTTGATTAAAAGGCTTATATTCCCTAGAGTATGGTCTTCACGTTTTCCTGTGGCTCCAAAAATAAGTATATTCTTTTTACCCTCCGATTTAAGAAACCTTACGGCCTTTGTCTGGTCGTTAGTTTCTTGATCAGGGTCCCAATGAAACACACTCTCATATTTCTCTTTTATTTCTTGAGGCAATGAATCGCCATCTCCCACAATAGCATCAGGCATCCTTCCTTCAGAGATCCATTTCACGGCAGCCCCATCACAGCATACCACAAAAGGAGCCTTTTCAAGAGCTTCTAAGGCTACGGAGCTTGGGTATTCCCCATCAGCCAAAATAGCTGCATCAGGCTTAAAAAAGCCTTCTACGAGTTTGATTGCATTAGTCTTTTCCATTTGATATAACCAAATATAGCTATTATCGAATAAATTCCATAAAGTCCTGATGTAAAATATAGGCCCTTATAGATATATAGTCCGCAGCACACGGTATCCACGGCTATCCATGCTACCCACTGTTCTATGTATTTCTGAGCGAGCATCCACATTGCTACAATACTCATTGCAGTAGTAAAGCTATCTAGCCAAGGCACATTGCTATCAGTAAAGTTAATTAGCACATATGCTATTCCCAATAAAGACACCGCTAGAACTCCCGTCAAAGGAAGATAGTACTTCCAAGGCATCTTTGTTATCGGCAGGTCTTTTTTCTCTTTTTCCCCCGAATTACCATATTTCCACACTATCCAGCCATATATCGCAGCAATTAAATAGTATATATTAATTCCAAAATCAGCGTAAAGACCTGCTTTATAGTAAACAAAAATGTAGATAGCGGGCATTATAATACCCACTATCCACAAATATATACTTGCACGATATTCGAGCCACAAATACACTAGCCCTACTATTGTGCCTATTATCTCGAGAACATCCATTTTTAGAATGACAATGTAATATGTCCTAGTGCGTTAGTCCCAGCCATAGGATAGAAACGAGGATCAGATGATAATGTATATTTCTGATTCTTATCGCTACCTGGATAAAGAGCTGCAGTCTGAGAATATCCGTTAGTCTCATAACGCTCGTTAAACAAGTTATATACTGTAGCACCAAGCGTTATACTGCGCGTATAAGGCAATTTGAAAGTATAAGACACGTTTAGGTTGGTTACGAAATATGGATCTAATGAATCATCTTTATTCTCAAAATTATCGAGGTACTGGCGGCTCACATATTGGCTCTGCAATGAAGCAGCAAATCCTTTAAGTCTGAAGTTAATCACGCTATTGGCAACAAAAGATGGAGAGAATGCAATTGTCGTGCTCCCCTTATTAATAGCAGTCTGAGAATACATATCGTCCCATGAGCTTGCATCATAATCGCTCACATATCCCACATAATTTTTAATCTTGTTCTTGCTCAATGTTCCATTAATATCCCAACGTAGCCAATCAGTTATTTTTACCCCTGCGGTCAATTCCACGCCCATGCGGTAACTGTCAGGAACATTCTCGGCCATAGCCTCACCGATTTCGTTTAATTTACCGTTAAGCACCAATTGATCGGTATAATCCATATAATAAACATTTGCTCCTACCATAAATCGTTCATTGCTGAAATTATATCCAAGCTCATAATCGTAGAGTTTTTCTGCTCTTGGGTGAACGGTAAACAGTCCGTCTGTATAATTATTTCTAGTCGGTTCTTTTTGTGCTACTGAAAATGAGGCATAAGCCGAATTATTTCTATCAATCTTCCAGAACAAACCAGCTTTTGGATTAAAGAAATCAAATTTTTCATCAATTGCTAAATCTTGAAGTTTCTCCGGGTTCGCAGTCCAATCCCATTTGTCATTCTTTCCATTAATTTTATAGCCAATATGGCGGTACTGCATGTCTGCATAGGCGCTCAGTCCATTCCAAATCACATAGTTCCCTTTAATATAGAGGTTCCCATCACTTTTTTTACCCTTGTTTCTGTAATATTCATGATCAGGAGCAAGAAAAGCTGTATAGTCTTTAACCCAAATCACTTTGCCATAGTGGTCATTTACATAATAATTAAATCCGCCACCCAAAGTAGCATCCAATCGGGTTCCCTTATAGTTCAACGAGAAAACTCCACCTCCAAAATCGCTATCCACAATTTTCTTTCTTATCAGATTAGACTTCTTTTGTGGCGTATTGTTTCCTGGTAGATAATATGGCTCAAGCAAATATTCCTTAAGCGTCCTTCCATTCTTATACTCCTGATAGAAACCGAATCCATCGGTATAATGAAGCGCAACATTCAAATTCAAGGTTGGAGCCAAACGCTGTGTCAATAAAAGTTGATAGTTCGTTTGACGGTAGTTATCATTCTGGTCATCATAAAATCCTATCACTTTTCCCTTATTGGCATTATCATCTTTAATTGCTCCATTAGGATTGTAAGTACGATCGCTCTCTAACTTATCTCTACTTATACCGTCCCAAGCATGATAAGTTACCTCTTTACCACCGAATGTTATAAACTTGATTGTAGTAAACTTTCCAAAATATCCTCCTTGAATGAAATATGATTTCAATGAAGAAGATGCTCTGTCACGATAGCCATCAGAAGCAATATGCGATAATCGTGCGTCAAATGTAAAATGGTCTTTTAATAGCCCTGTTCCTATTTTAAAAGTCTCTTTCTGGGTGTTGAAAGACCCATAAGATCCTGATATTCCACTATAAGCCTCGCGATTAGCGGCATCTGTACGCAAATTAATACTTGCTCCAAAAGCTCCTGAGCCATTAGTCGATGTTCCGGCTCCTCGCTGAATCTGTATATCTTGAATAGAAGATGCTAAATCTGGAGTATTGACCCAGTATATTGAATGGCTCTCAGCATCATTCATTGGGATATCGTTTGCCGTGATATTAATACGTGAGGCATCTGTGCCACGCACACGGATTGAGGTATATCCCACGCCAGCACCGGCATCTGATGTTGTTATCACAGATGGTGTGGATGACAGGATAAATGGCAAGTCGAGTCCGAAGTTTTGGGAACTAATGTCTGCTTTCGACAGATTTGAAAAAGCTACTGGAGTAGTTTTTGTTGCACGAGTAGCCAGAACCTCTACATTTTGAAGTCCAATGGCTTTAATAGTGTCATTCGTGACAGGCTTTGCTGCTACGACGACAAAACTGGCACCCATCAGGGTGGCAGCCATCACAATGTTTTTTTTCATTTTTGATTAAGTTTTGTTCTCTACGCCGGCATTACCCGGTTCAGATTCGATGGGTATGATCTCAGCCCGTTATATTAAGGCACCCCTACTCAATGAATCGGCACAAAGGTAGCTATTCTTAATTTTATTTGCAATAGCACCTACGAAATCTCCTTGCGTTATCAGTTTAAAGGCTCATAATCGAAATAATCAAAAGTCGTTGTGCCTTTGCTATTATCGCTTTCCGATGTTGCATACATAGCAAGTACTATTCCCGTGAAACTTCCTGCCGTTTCCGTACTCAAATATCGTGTATTCATTTCTCCCAGCTTAATAAAATTTTTCCCGTCATTTGAATAACTAAATGAATACATATCATTAGTACCTTCCACTCTTATTAGTATTTTAGTCGATGAAATCGGTAATTCCCTCTCAATATGCCTGAGAGAACCTAGACAATATCTAAGCACCACTCTTTGTCCACCCTTAGCATCATTCTGCTTCAGAAATATATCATAATGCGAACCGTTAGTCATAAACACTGTTAGCCCACCCTCATCATTAATGATTCCATTATTCAAGCTCACTTTTGTAGTGGCACGAAAATTTATATGTTCTTGCTTCCTACAAAGGAACGAAGGAGATGATTTTTCTGAGTCAATTGATACGTTCAAATTCTTCATTTTTACGGTTCCATCATCCGAAAAAGTGTAATTCTCCATATTAGGATTACGCATAAATGTCCATTCATAGCCCACTTTACCATGCCCAAAATATGTCCTTATTCCATTCTTTTTCACAGGAACCTGCGGCAATGTAGCCACATTCATATTCAAATCAATAGTTCCATCTCCATTTACTACAGGCCATGCATTTGTATCCCACTTCACTGGAGCAAGGAATGTCTCTCGCCCCAAAAGATGATGTTGCCCAGACTGCGGCCTGAATCCCAAGCACACCATCCACCAGGAACCATCTTGAGCCTGCACCATATCAGCATGACCAACTCCCTGTATAGGATTGTTTTGTGCATTCTGATTAATATGAGTTAAAATAGGATTTGAAGGATTCCCTAAATATGGTCCATATATATTTCTGCTTCTTGCGATAGTCACCTTATGTCCATATTCTGTTCCGCCTTCTGAAATCATAAGATAATACCACCCATCTTTCTTGTATATGTGAGGACTTTCCGGATATCTGCCTCCGGTCCCTCCCCAGATTGCTTTTTGCTCCGAAAGGGCCTTTCCATTTTTTGGATCGATAACCGACAACACTATATTACCATCTGGATTACTAACCAAATAACATTTCCCATCCTCAAAATAAAGTGAGGGGTCGATTCCTCCTTGTTCTATCCACACAGGTTCTGACCATTCACCGGCAGGGCCATTTGTATGCACCAGGAAATTCCCTTTTTTAGGCACATTGGTTGTTATCATATAGAAAACCCCTTCATTATATCTTATTGTTGGGGCATAAATACCTAACCACACATTCGTGCTATCCAAATCCAATTGTGATCTTCTTGTGAGCACATTCCCTATTTGTTCCCAATTAACCAAATCCTTACTATGAAATATAGGCACTCCCGGGAAATAGCAAAAACTGCTATTCACTATATAGTAATCATCACCCACTCTACACACACTTGGGTCTGAATGAAATCCTGGAATAATTGGATTTTTATATCCTATTTGTGCATTAATAGCCAACAATACTGATATTGTCAGCACAAATAAAACGCATAATTTTCTCATGACAAGTCAAATCTATTTTAGGTTTTGGTTTTCAATATCTTCACCTCACAAAAATAGCTCAATGTCTATCAGCTTCAAAATAAGTAAAAGCTAAAATTCTTATATGGCACCAAATTACGCTAAGTGTTTTTAGTATATTGCATTTTCCCAATTTCTCTGCGGTAACGTGTCCAATAAAGCACTCCAGCCACAAATAATGCCACTACAAATGAAAGATAAATGCCGATTGCACCCCCTTTAAATGGAAATGCAAATAAATAACTTGAAGGCAAGCCTATAATCACATAGGCAAAGAAAGCAAATTTCATAAGTGGCATCACACACTTTATGCCACGCAAAGCATTAGCATAAGCTATCTGGGTGGCATCACCAAATTGGTAAAGCACAAGTGGAGCTATAAGAGAAAGGGATATTCCCACAACGACGGGATCCGTGGTAAACCATCCGATAATCCATTCTCCAGCAAAAATAAATATCAAAGATGCTAGCAACGCACAACCAAGTATAATGTGATATCCTGCCTTTACACTCAATTTTAATTGCTCAATATCTCCCAATCCATCGAAATTTGCGACTTTTATTGCCATACTTGCTCCAAAACTATAATATACCATAAATCCAAATGTACTTAACACAAGTACTACCTGGTATGCGGCCAAATAATCGGATCCAAGCCATCCTACCAATATTGTTGCAAAAGTGAATATTCCAGTTTCCATTCCCATTTGCATCGAAACCGGCCAGGAATTATTATTAACAGCCTTCATACTTGATCTCTTCACGAAACCTTCTCTATATCCTCGCACATAGGATTTATATCTTTTTGCTATCATTATCCACGCCACATATCCCATGAGCATCATTATTCTAGCGAATAAGGTACTAATTCCTGCTCCAAACAATCCCCATTCTGGGAACCCGCACACTCCATAAATAAGGAAATAATTCCCCACAATATTTAATAGATTCCCTAGCGTCAATATCCACATAGACACTTGCGTTTGTCCGATTCCATCGGTAAATTGGCGTAATACATTTATTAAAACAATCGGAACCATCGACAATAATACTATTATGTAATATGGCTTTATTGTCGGTAGTAATTCATCTGGCTGCCCAAGATTCTCTATAAAGAAATATATCACGAGCATAAACAATCCCACTAAAAGACCAAATACTGAATTTAGAACCATCGAATTTTTCACCATCTCGCCTACGCGCTTTTCATCGCCTCTCGCAAATAATGCACTGACTATAGGCGTGAGTCCATAAGAATATCCCATGCACAAAATAGTCATCAAAGTAAACATACTATTCACAAAAGATGCCGATGCTAGAGCCTGAGTAGAATATCTACCCACCATCACCGTATCAGCAAATCCTGTGATTATCACCCCAAGTTGTCCTAGCAGCAATGGGATGCCTAGCATCAAAATAGATTTATAATGCGCACTATATGTCTTTCCGAAATTTCTCATTGCTGGCAAAGGTAATACAAAGCTTCTATTCTCAGCGAAGGCATATATTCATTTTATTCCAATTAATTTGAGTTAACGTCTTTTTTATACCTTAATTATTTACAATAATTATTTACCTTTGTGAGGTTAGCATTTATTCTTATGGTCAAATTATTAAACATCACAGCCTTAATAATCTTTTGCTGTCTCTCATCCGAAGCTCAAATTACTTTCAACCAAAATGAGTTGAGACGCTTGGATCACGAGCTTCTCCAGACATCCAAATATGACAGAATAAAATACGAGCATATCGACAGCCTCAAGAATTTGGCAAAAGGTTCGAAAAAATCACCCGATAGGCTCTATAATGCTATGATAAATCTGGGGAAAGAATACGAGACATTTATTTCCGACTCTTCCCTTATGTACTTCAATAAAGCACAAGAAATAGCTATCCAGCTTAATGATTCCACCAAAATGATTGAAGCACGACTTGGAAAAGTAAAAGTGCTTGGAATTCTTGGATTATTTAAAGAAGGAGCTTCCGAACTTGAAGACATTGAGCGCCATTCTATTCCAAATTCAATAAAAGAAGAATGGCTTGATACGGGACGTCAGCTATATGCATATATGACTGCTTACACTCGTGACAATAAAATTTATTTTCAACGCTACTCTGCTCTTTTAAATTCATATCGGCTACGCCAACTTGAAGCTCTTGATAAGAATTCGTTTGAATATAAGCTTTTCCTTGCTGAACATTATGATGCAAATGGCGAAAATGGCAAAGCCAAACTAATATTCGGTGAATTGCTTGAAGAAGTTCCTGAAAACAGTAACATCTACGCTCGTGCTGCACACAATATGTCCTCAATCAAAGATCGCGAAGGTAATCCAGACGTTGCCGCATATTATCTCGCAAAATCCGCTATTTCCGATATAAAATGCTCTGTTAAAGAAAATATGTCGCTTCAGGAATTAGCAGTTTATCTTTATTCCACGGGCGATATATCTCACGCTTATTCTTACATTTCCGCTTCCTTAGCTGATGCAGTATTTTGTAATGCCCGTCTTCGCACAGCCGAAGTTTCTAAGATTATGCCGTTGATAGACAACGCGTACAAAGTGGAACTTGATAAGAGGCGTAGTATGCTTGTAATAACAATCGTTATTGTTAGCGTGCTTTCTATCTGCCTGTTTATTGCTATCCTTCTTGTGATGCGCCAAATGAAGAAAGTGAAAATAGCTCGTCAGCATCTTAAAGAAGCCAACAGCATAAAAGAAGAATATATCGGACACTTCCTTGATCTATGCTCTATATATATGGACCGCCTTGATAATTTCTGCAAGATTGTTACCCGCAAAATCACTGCAGGTCAAATTGAAGAGCTAGTGCAAATGGCTAAATCGTCAAAATTTGCTGAGAACCAGCATAAGCAATTCTATGATAATTTTGACGGTACATTCCTACACATATATCCTAATTTCATTCAAGAATTCAACGACCTACTTTTACCTGAAGAAAGAATTATTATTCGTGAACCGGGAAGGCTCACCACTGAATTAAGAATATTTGCATTCCTTAGAATGGGTGTTGAAGACAGCACCAAAATTGCAAACTTCCTTCATTATTCTGTAAACACAATCTACACCTATCGTAATAAAATGAAAAACAAAGCAATCGACAGAGACCATTTTGAAGAAAATGTAATGAAAATAGGCTCTATATCATAATATGATTGTTTATATTTCTGATGTGTGTATTATAGCATCATCATTCTGATAATCTGTAAATTACTTCTTTATTTTTTTCTCATTAATTTATATTTCGTTTATAATTAGCTCCAATTTGACTTATAACGATATAAATTTGCAATATCGATAATGGAAAATGTATCGAGACATATATTTCTACAAGAAAGATAAAGAATAAATTCACAGGATTAAGCTATTTTTTATGCCATTGGATTCCTAACCTAAGATAAGAAACGCGGAAAGACAAAACCTACTTTTATCCTTTCCTTTATAAAAATAATCCCTTATAAAGGAAAGGGTAAAAAAGAAAAAATAGCAAAGACGTGAGTTTATTGAGCAAAGATATTAATTGATTGGTTCACTATATATGTTGTTGGTTTCGCATAGTTGTTATTGTTGAATTTAAGCGAAACATTGGTTATGTCTGATATAGGTATCAGTGATAATTTAGGTAGTTTTTATAATGCATTAGTTTAGGTAAAAAAGATTGATTAGTTTAGGTTATGCTTCTCGTGAAAACGAAAGCAAAGAAATAAGGCACCTCGTGAGAAGTGCCTTTTTTCTTTATAGTCAATCCTTATAGAAGCTTTATTTCTTCAAAGCTGTTTCAATAACTTTATTATAATTTTTCATTCGTTTCAACCCTTTATATGCCGGTATTCTTCCTTTCTGATTGAACACCATTCCGGTTTCTTGCGAATTAAGAGCCCTCAGTATAGAAAGTGCCCCTTGTGTCGGGCTACTTATAAATGGGCGAAAGAATATATCAGATAAGGAGTCAAACCACCTGTCAAGATGAATCATTGATGAATCCACTACACCAGGGTCTGCGCAGTTAATTCTAATCCCTGTATCTTTTAGCTCTTCTGCTAAGTGTATAGCATACATTGTGATAGCCCTCTTACTTCTCGAATAAGTTCCTAATTGTGAGAAATGCCGCTCGTCAGGAAATTCTATTGGAATGGAACAATATTTTCTTGTTATAGATGTAGTAAATATCACGATTCCATCGGTCGAAAATCTAGGGATTAGCAATTGTGTAAGAAGCGCTGGCGAAATAAAGTTCACTTGATAATCCTCCTCATAGCCGTCTTTTGTCACAGAATGCGTCCTTGCCATCACACCTGCATTATTAATTAAAGCTTTTACTACAATACCTGAGTTCATGATTTCATCTGCAAATTGCCTCACCGATTTTAAATCATCTAGCTTCAACTCTGCTACTTCAATATTGTTATTTCTAGTTTCGCTCTTTATCCTTTCTGCCAACTCTTTAGCTTTTGTAACATTACGGCAAGCAAGTATCACTTTATATCCATCTTTTGCGATGGAATGGGCGATTTCTTTCCCTATACTTCCTGTTGCCCCAGTTAAAATATATATTTCATCCTTATCCATTAAATTTCTTGTTTAGTAATTTATGCTTTACTATTAATCGTATTCTGGTCGGGATTATCGACACAAAAAAGATAGAAAATCTGTTTAGCATCCCATTTATATATTGTTTTCGTCTTCTAAACATTGCTTTCAATGCCCCTTTTACAAATTTCTCTGGAGTAACGAGAACACCTAATCTCACCGCTAATCGCTGCAGCTTCTTTGACAGTCCAAACAGATCTGTCGCAATACCTCCGGGGCAAGCTACCGTTACACTTACTCCGCATTCTTTCAACTCGAGATACATTGTCCTTGATAGCACTCTTATGTATGCCTTTGTAGCTGCATACATTCCTATTCCTGGCATCGGCATCCAGCAAGACATTGACGACATGTTTTGTATATATCCTCCTCCTCTTTTTAGCATCTCGTTTGCAAAAATGTGGCATAGATGGGTCACGGCCGAAACGTGAAGGCTAATAAATAAGTCTAAACTTGATTTGGGCATATCGCATATTTCTTTAAATGCGAAAATCCCAGCATCATTTATCAGGATATCTACATTAAACCGTTGCCTTTCACAAAAAGCTAGCAACTCTTCGGCTGCATTATCTTCTGTTAGGTCTTTACACAGTATTAATACGATTAAATCGGGATATTTATTTGAGATTTCATCTCTAGCCTTTCCCAATTCATCGGGCTGATTACTCACTAGGAGCAAATTTATACCCTTTGCAGCTAATTGTCTTGAGAACTCTAATCCTATGCCTGAAGAAGCTCCGGTAACCAAGGCATTCATGCCTCTATATTTATCTTTATTTCTTGTCATTCCATTTCTTTATCTCTTCTATTTCCTCTCGAATAGATTTAGGTAGGTTATCAAGATGTTTATGACAAGCCATTTCTATTGAATACATTCTGGCAATACAATAATTCACATGGTCGCAACCGCATTTCAATTCGCCTTCTTTCATACAGTTTACAAAATCTGGCTCATTTATTAATGCTCTGGCCATTTGCACAGCTGTAAATCCTTTATCCAACACCTTGTCTATTCCTTCTCTTGACACACATCCTCCAACATAAATTAGCGGAACATTCACATTCTTTTTAACCTCCAATGCATCATCTAAAAAGTATAGTTCTTTGAACGGCTCTTTCTTTATCATTAAACTTCCGAATGCTCTTACGCCGTACTTTAGCCACCAGCAAGTCATATAATGCGTCATTGACTTTATCGGCATTGCACCCCTCATAACATACATTGGCGCTTTACTCACAAATCCACCGCTCAACACCAGCGCATCGGCCCCAAACTTTTCTAGCTCCTGTGCAATAATGATACCCTCGTCAAGTCCGTTCCCGCTTCTAAATCCATCTCTCATATTGGTTTTTACCACAACTCCCACTTTTCCATCAGCGGCTTTCATTACCTCTTCCATGCACATGCGCATAAAAGTCATCCTATTTTCAAGTGCACCTCCATATTTATCCTTTCTATGGTTAGTATAAGGCGATAAAAATTGGCTAATTAGATATCCATGACCTGCATGTATCTCCACACAGTCAAACCCCGAATCTATCGATCTTTTTACAGCATCGCCAAAACTCCTTGCCATATCTTTAATTTCAGATTCCGACATACCTCTCACTACAGTAGGTGAATATAAATTAAAACCGCTGGAAGCTGAAATCGGTATTTCCCCTGCCGTACTCTTATGCGACATATTTCCACAATGGCCTAATTGTATGGACGCCTTTGCGCCTTCTGCGTGAATTCCATCGGTAAGATGGCGTAATTCTGGTATAATCTCATCACGCATCCAAAGTTGTCTAGGAAATGAAAGCCCGTTTCTCGTAACAGATGCATAAGCGACAGTTGTCATACCTATTCCTCCTCTGGCCACTGAAGTATGGTAGTCATATAGCATTTGTGAAGGCCTGTTTCCTGGACACATATCCTCAAAGGCTGCCGAACGAATAGTTCGGTTTCGCAAAGTTACCGGACCTATTTTGACTGGAGTAAAAAGAATTGATTGCTTTTTGTTTTCTTCAATATTCATTGAGCTATATTTTATATATCTAATAGATAAATGGAATTATTCGCTTTAGATGTAATTTATCGAATTCATCGCCAAATTCTGTCGAATAGCGTCGATGGATGCGCCATGCTCTCGGTGCTAGATTTGCAAATGTCCACCATGCAAACACCGCTCCGGCTGCCGACCACGTAAACACTGCAAAACCTATCCACTCCAATAATTCTCCCAAGTAATTTGCAGATGACACGTATTTAAAAAGTCCTCCTCTCGGAATATAATGCTTTGAATCGCCTTCTTTCCTCAAATGTCTTATAATATAATCACTGTTGAGATTGACAACCATTCCTGCGAGAAATATACTCACTCCTATTATGAATTGCGGTGTATAAAGCCAATTAACAGTATAAAGATTGTCTGGAGCAAGATAGAATATCCATCCTCCTTGGAGATAGGCATTAACAATATTGAATACTATTCCCATCAAAACTATTGCCAACGGCATCTTATTTTTCCCTTTCAATAAAAACGGGAATATAAAGGATCTTTGCAAATAATGTATTTCAAAGAAAATACAGAAAACCAATGGTGCAGCTTCAAAAGTCCTCGATGAATTCAACCATAATACTAGCATCACGATAAAAACCGGGGATTCCATAAGCACCCATCCAAGTTTATTATTCACTGAGGGACCCCATTTCTTATTATACATCATCCCATAGCCGGCTCCCACAAAATATAAGGCGATTAGCACCACTAGCCCTAGTATAGCCATAACAATCATCACATCGTTAAAGACAGCAAGCTCGAATAATGTTTTCATACTTCAATATTTTTGTTGAAATTCAAAGTTACAAAAAAATAAATCAAACTTAATATTTTGAGCAGCTTTATGTTAGCAGTAGTTTCCTATCTCATTATTTTGGGTTATATATTTACCATTATAAGTTTTATTTCTGCCTTTTTATTTTATAAGAGGCACGCTTATTAGCTGTGCCTCTCAATCTTGGATTATGCTAGAAGTGAATTTCTTAATGATATTACACCTTTCACATAACTGTCTTTATAGTATTCCGAAAGTTCATTAGCTTGTGCCTGGGAAGCATAAATGCCATGCAGTGTTTCAGCTACAATTATTCCTTCTATCTTACGCATCATTCTCATGGTGAATTCCTCTCTCACCTCAAATACCAAATTCCATTGGCCGTCCTCCCCCTCTTTTGCCGTATCATCTATGATATACCCAGCAAAGATTTGTATGAAATGTTCATAGCTATCTTGCATTCTTTTCTCCATTTCATCGAAGTTTTTCACACTCAAATTGTGGATTGGGGGAACCATTGTCTGAGTGGTTGCAGCATTCCATGCACTTTCTGCAAATAACATCCTTAATATCTATTCTTTACTTAAAGCTACAATTATTTGTTTATTCATTTCTTTATTATTCTATATGTGATTATAGTTAATATAATTATTATCACGCCCAATGATATTACTGGCTTGAGTATATTTTCGGGGCTTAAATTAGTCCTTTTTGATTTTTCTACTGAAATTAATGCGTCTTTTGCTCCTCTATGATTTATACTATCTTTTGAATAAAAAGATTCAACCTTTTCAGCATTTTCCTTAAACTTCGATCTTTTTAGCATTACGCTATGCAATACGCCATCTCTCGTTATTTTACTCTTGATAAAGTACTCCTCCACTTCCGACTCTCTAATATCGCTACTGGCTTCTAAAACGCTTATATCGCTTATTCTTATGCTATCTGCATATTCAAATATCTTTTCTGCAGTATTTATCTCTTTCTGAGCTTTTCATCCTATCAGGCCTATTAGGCTAAGCAATCCTACGGCGGCTAAATTTCCTATTCTCATGAATTACTCTGTATAAATGTCGATATACATACCCTCTTGACAAATAAATTCGGCTACATCTCTTTGTTAACAATACTCTCGCCACTGCTTGACTTAATGTTATACCTTCATTTTCATACATGGCCTTCCTTGCATAATCGATAAATTCCGCCCACATTGTTAGTCTCTCTTCCGATTTATATCCCAACTTTCCTCCTGCATTCACAAATGATACTATCTTATATGCATGATCATAAGTTATTGGAAAATGAGGCTTCACGTTTTCAACTATCTCCTTAATGATTTTACTCCGTTTCAATGGTTGGTTATTCATTAGTAAATTCCCACATGCTTCATTATAGGCGGCATAAAGTTCCTTGTCTCTAAGCCAACAGGCCGATCTTCGTGCGTTATACATGATATAAAAATTATTTTTATTAAACCTAAAAACTATTAGTGCGTTCAATTTCTATGCAAATATAATACTCAAAATGGTAATTTTGCAAACATTTTATGGTAATTTTACCATTTATGTTTTATAGGTACATTCTTCTCCCTTATTATCAATAAAGTAGCTAAAAAATTTTTTTATTCCTCGTTTTTTACAATTTTCAGCAGATCTTTTACGGTCTGATGAAGAAGTGGATGCTCCCATTCTGGAGCCAATTCTGCTAATGGTTCAAGAAAAAATGTTCTTTCTTGAAGGTGTGGATGTGGTATTTTAAGGTTAGTTTCATCAATACACAGCTCATCTACAGCCATGATATCAATATCTATCAATCTGTCGCAATACGAACCGTCTGCGTTTCTATGCGAGGCCGACCCCATTGTCTCTTCGATCCCTTTCAACTTGACCAGCATTTCTTCGGGCGATATTTTACTTGACACAGCCACACCGATATTGACAAACTTATTATCTGAATCAAAACCCCAAGGCTCCGAACGCACTTCTGAGCTTTGGCGGCATTTCATTCCAAGTTCCGTCTCTATCTTATCTATAGCCGTAGTCAGATTTGCCTCACGGTCACCAAGATTTGTCCCAATATTTAGGTAAAATACCAGATCAATATAATTTAAGTAACAAAGACGGCACTCGTAGAGGACCGTCTTCGTCATATATAGTTTATATCAAGTCCTAATGCTCAGGACCATTGTTTATAGCGTTTTTTGAACTGCTACTTCTTCAAATGATTCCACCATATCGCCTTCCTGGAGATCATTATATCCAGCAATGCTCAATCCGCAATCAAATCCTGAAGTAACTTCCTTAACATCGTCTTTATAACGTTTCAATGAACCAAGATCACCAGTGTAGCGTACGATACCGTCACGGATTATGCGCACCTTGCAGTTTCGCTTAATCTTTCCTTCGCGCACCATTGCACCGGCAATAGTACCGACTTTAGAGATACGGTATGTTTGAAGCACCTCCGCGCTACCAAGAATCTCTTCCTTCATTTCAGGCTCAAGCATTCCTTCCATTGCACTAGTAACCTCTTCGATTGCCTTATAGATTACTGAATACAAGCGGATATCTACACCCTCCTTCTCTGCCAATCGGCGAGCGGCTTGTGATGGACGCACTTGGAAACCGATTATCAATGCATCCGATGCAGACGCTAAAGTCACATCTGATTCTGATATTGCACCCACTGCCTTGTGGATTACGTTAACCTGAACCTCTGGCGTTGATAGTTTTATCAAAGAGTCAGTCAATGCCTCGATAGAACCATCCACGTCACCCTTAACAATTATATTAAGCTCATTAAAGCTTCCCAGAGCCTTACGACGACCTATATCTTCAAGCGTTACACGCTTCTGAGTTCTAAGACCAAGCTCACGTTGTAACTGTTCGCGTTTTGTTGCGATTTCACGAGCCTCTTGGTCAGTATCCATCACATTGAATGTATCACCTGCTGTTGGAGCTCCATTCAATCCTAGAATCAATACTGGCGCTGCTGGACCTGCGGCATCAATACGCTGGTTACGTTCGTTGAACATTGCCTTTACCTTACCGTAATGAGTTCCGGCAAGCATTATATCACCCATCTTAAGTGTTCCGTTTTGCACTAGCACTGTAGCTACATATCCGCGACCCTTATCAAGAGAAGATTCAATAATAGAACCAGTTGCACGGCGGCTTGGGTTAGCCTTTAAGTCAAGCATGTCTGCTTCAAGAAGCACCTTCTCCATCAATTCTGCCACTCCTAATCCCTTCTTTGCTGAGATATCTTGGGATTGATATTTTCCACCCCAATCCTCTACAAGATAGTTCATATTAGCAAGCTCTTCCTTGATTTTATCAGGGTTTGCTGTTGGCTTATCAATCTTATTGATAGCGAATACGATAGGCACTCCAGCAGCAGTTGCATGGTTGATGGCCTCAATGGTTTGAGGCATCACATTGTCATCGGCTGCTACTATGATGATAACGATATCAGTAACTTTAGCTCCACGAGCACGCATCGCAGTAAATGCCTCGTGACCTGGGGTATCAAGGAACGTGATACGGCGACCATTAGAAAGTTTCACATTGTATGCACCTATATGCTGAGTAATACCACCTGCTTCACCCGCAATCACATTTGCTTTACGGATGTAGTCAAGCAACGAAGTTTTACCGTGGTCAACGTGTCCCATCACAGTCACTACTGGTGGACGTCTTTCCAAGTCTTCTTCTTTATCCTCCTCATCGTTGATTGCTTCAACTACCTCAGCACTCACATACTCAGTTTTGAAACCAAATTCTTCTGCAACGATGTTGATTGTCTCAGCATCCAGACGTTGGTTGATAGAAACCATTACGCCAAGACTCATACATGTACCGATTACTTTATTGATAGGCACATCCATCATCACTGCTAAGTCATTTGCAGTAACGAATTCAGTGAGTTTCAAGATCTTTTCTTCAGCCAATTCGCGTTCTTCAGCTTCACGTTCACGCTCGCTCACAGCCTCACGTTTCTCTTTACGCCATTTTGCCGATTTCTTGGGTGATTTAGTTGTAAGACGTGCAAGAGTTTCTTTTACTTGCTTCTGTACATCTTCTTCGCTCACCTCTGTTTTAAACGGACGTTTGTTTTTGTTACGGTCTTTATTGTTATTGTTGTTGCGCCTATTATTGCCAGCTGCGCCACCACCGTTATTATTGTTATTATTGTTTTGTCCGTTATTTTGTCTGTTTTGGTCAGGACGTTGTCCTCCACCATTGTTATTGAATTGCTTTGCGCTCTTTTCAATATCAATTTTTTCTTTGCCTATACGCTTACGCTTCTTACGGTCGCCACCTTCTGTATTGCTTCCAGCATGAGCTGCTTGCTGAGCCTTATCCTTTGCGATACGCTCGTTACGCTTCTCTTCCTTAGTCTTTTTCTTCGGACGAGTTTGTTGGTTGATAGCAGAAAGATCAATCTTTCCGATAACCTTAGGCGTATTGGTAAGCACAGGAGTTGAAATAGTATAAATTTCAGCTTCCCTCTTTGGCTCCTCAGCTTTTGGCTTTTCAGCTATATGTTGCTGCACTTTTACAGGCTGTTGTGGCACGTGTGGTGCAGGCTTAGCTCCAGGATGAGGATTTTGCTTTGGCCTGTAATCCTGATTCTGAGGCTTATGTGGTTGTTGCTGCGGTTGAGCGCTATGTTGTTTTTGCTCATGTTTAGGCCTTACTGGAAGCTCTTGTGGCTTTGGCTGAGGTTTCACCTCTTCCTTTTTCTCCTCTACTTTTGGAGCTGGTACTGGAGCTGGAGTTGGTGCAGGTGCCTTTGGCTTCTTTTCTGGAGCTTTTGATGCAGGAGCTTCCTCTTTGACTGGTTCGCTTACAACCTTTGGTTGTGGCTGCCCAACCTTTTCGAGGTCGATCTTACCCAATATTTTTGGAGCCTGTACAGTAGCCGTAATAGTCTTAATCTCTTCAACTGGCTTCTCTTCCTTTGGCGCCCCTGGTGCGTGCACTGGTTTCACTTTTTCTTTTTGGCGCTCACTGATAAAGTTCTCTGATTTAATCTTCTGGTCTCTATCAGTCTTGAACGCATTAATGAGCATCTGGTGCTGCTCGTCAGTAATACGCGCATTTGGGTTAGAATCAACAGTGATGTTGTTCTTGCTAAGGAATTCAATGAGCGTTTGAGTTCCTACGTTTAAATCATTTGCTACTTTACTTATTTTTACTGGCATATTTTCTAATAAGTTGTTAATAATGAAGAATTAAGCATTACACGGGTTGTAGACCCGAAGTATTATTTTGAAGAGAGTCTTAAAGCTGATTAATCTTCAAACTCAGCCTTAAGAATATTCAATACTGCATCCACAGTTCCTTCTTCAAGGTCGGCTTTCTCTATAAGTACCTCTCTTGGTGTATTGATAACTGATTTTGCAGTTCCGCAGCCCATATCTTTAAGAGCTTCGATTACCCAAGGTTCTATTTCGTCCTTGAATTCATCCAAGTAGATATCTTCTTCGCCTTCAGCCTCAAGATCGCGATATACGTCGATTGTATAGCCTGTAAGCATAGATGCTAGCTTTATATTAAGACCGCCCTTACCGATTGCAAGTGAAACTTCCTCTGGGCGCAAGAACACTTCTGCGTGCTTCGTTTCATCATCAAGACGTATTGTTGAAATCTTAGCTGGACTAAGAGCACGTTGTATGAAAAGTTGTGGATTTGATGTAAAGTTAATTACGTCAATATTCTCGTTGCGAAGCTCACGGACTATTCCATGAATACGAGCTCCCTTTACTCCAACGCAGGCTCCTACTGGGTCAATACGTTCGTCGTAAGACTCTACTGCTATCTTAGCGCGTTCTCCTGGTATGCGGGCTACGGCACGGATAACTATTAGGCCGTCGTGAATTTCAGGAACTTCAAGTTCGAATAGACGACGAAGGAAATTCTCGCTCGTACGCGATACGATAATCTTTGGATTGTTGTTTTGATTGTCAACTCTTTCAATCACCGCACGCACTGGTTCTCCCTTGCGATAAAAATCACTTGGTATCTGCTGGTCTTTTGGAAGTAGGAATTCGTGACGTTCTTCATCAAGAAGTAATATTTCTTTCTTCCAAAGTTGGTAAACGTCAGCGGTAACCAATTCACCTTCCATTTCTTTGAATTTCGAATACATGGCATCTTTCTGGAGGTCGAGAATCTTACTTGCCAATGTCTGGCGCAGGTTCAAGATAGCACGGCGCCCAAACTTAGCGAAGTCAATCTTCTTTGTATGCTCCTCTCCCACCTCACAGTCAGGATCTGGATCATCAGGGTCATTCTTAGCGTCAGTGAGACCGATTTGCTTGGTCGGGTCTTCCACTTCTCCGTCTGGAACTACCTCAAGATTTTGGTAAATTTCGCAGTCGCCTTTGTCAGGATTCATGATGACATCGAAGTTTTCGTCGCTTCCAAACATTTTAGCAAGGACGCTACGGAAAGACTCTTCTAAGACACTAATCATCGTTGTCTTATCAATATTTTTCAGCTCTTTAAACTCTGAAAATCTGTCCACCATGTCGATGGTTTCCTCTTTCTTTGCCATAATTCTATTTAAACTCAATTAAATATTTAGTATATTTTATTTCATTGTATTTGAATGTCTCTTTTTCGTCAACCATCACTGGTCGCTTTGCTCCTTCTGGCTTAACCTTGCGAGGTACACTAACTACAAATTCATCGTCAGATGCCTCTACGAGAGTACCTTTTAGCTTGCGCCCATCAGCTGTCAAAACTTCGACTTCGTTTCCTATATTTTTAAGATACTGCTTCTGTACCTTAAATGGGGAAGTAAGTCCACATGAACCGACCTCGAGCTCATAATCTTCTTTATCGCGGTCAAAGGCTGCTTCAATTGCCTTAGTTAGCGACACACAGTCGTCTATTCCTACATAGGCATCCGAGCTGTCAATTTCCACCACGATGCGGTTATCAGCACCGATGATTATATCGACAAGGAATTTGTCAGAACCCTCAAGCCCTGAATTAACAACATCAATTAGTGCCGTTTTGTCTATCATACAGTTAGTTAAATGATTGATAAAAAAATGAGGGAGCTCCTGCCCCCTCCTTATCCATTCCGGCTGCAAATATACTATAATAATATGAATACAGCAACAATCGGCTTATTTTACGATAACAAGTGTATTAAAAAATCCAAATATTTACATTTATTTAACACAGTTTATGTATAATTCGCCATCAACAATTCAAAAGGGAGCCAATATATTATATATAACATTCTTTGCCTATTTAATTCTTCTAAATTTCATATATAATTTGGTATTTGAAATTTATACAAGATTTCATAACTTTGTACGATTTATACTAAAATTATTGACAGATGGCTAAAAACGACATTAAGAATCTGCTTTTCGACCTCGGCGGAGTAATTATGGATATCGAACGTCAGCTTTGCGTGGACGCTTTTAAACGTATTGGAGTAATTGACGCTGAAGATATGATTGGCTTGTATGCTCAAAATGGTTCTTTTATGGCGCTTGAAGATGGCTCAATATCGGCTCATCAATTCCGTGAGGATATTCGTAGCCACATCAACCATCCCGTTAGTGACGAAGCCATTGATGATGCTTTAGACCAATTTTTAATTGGAATTCCTAATCATAGGCTCGCTTCGCTAAGAGCTCTAAGAGATAAGCATAAGATCTTTATGCTCTCTAACACTAATCCAATAATGTTTGAAAGCAAAATCCGACGCTGCTTCAACGGCGAGGGTAAAGAAATGGAAGATTATTTCGATGGAATAGTCACTTCCTATAAGGCTCTGTGCGCAAAACCTGATGAAGCAATTTTTCGTTATGCGATCAAGCATCTTGGCATCAAACCAGAAGAAACGCTATTCTTCGATGATTCTCAGAAAAATCTTGATGCTGCGGCTCTTTTAGGTTTCAAAACTGCACTTGTGGCTCCAGGCACTGAATTTACTGATGCCTATAATGATTTTATGAAATAAAACATACTAAAAGATATGAAAATCATACATGATGCTGATGATTTCAATGATAGCGCTTTAGTAGCTACTATTGGTATGTTCGATGGCGTGCACCTCGGACACCGCGTTCTTTTAGAAGCTCTAACCTCCGCGGCAAAAAAAACTGGATTTCGCTCGGCTGTGGTAACGTTTAAAGAGCATCCACAATTAGTTTTAAATCACAAAAGTGATTTGAAAATGATTCTCTCGCTTGAGAAGCGTCTTAAATATCTTGAGGAAATGGGGGTTGACTATGTGATATTATTAAATTTTTCTCTTTCTCTCGCAGTCCTCGACTCTTATGAATTTATGCGTTTGCTACGCAATAAATATTGCATAAAATCATTAGTAGTGGGATACAACCATTCATTTGGGCACAACACAAAAGCATCTTTCAAAGAATATTACAACAATGGAGTCACTCTAGGTGTTGAAGTTATAAAAGCTCCTGAATATAATGGACCACACTGCCCGGTCAGCTCTTCTGTCATCCGAAAACTCCTCCTCACAGGAAAGGTCGATGATGCTATGAATTGCCTTGGGCGACCATTCTCCCTATCAGGTAACGTAGGACATGGACAAAAGAACGGCCGCGAAATTGGATTTCCCACTGCCAACGTAGAAAATATTGATTCCTCAATAATAATTCCGCATCGTGGAGCGTATGCAGTGAAAATTACTCTTGAAGATGGTAGCCGCTACGATGGTATGGCAAACATTGGCATAAGACCTACAATAGAAAAGGCAGGAGAACAGACAATCGAAGTCCACATCTTTGATTTTGACAAAGATATTTACGGACAGAAAATTGAAATAGAATTCATTAGATTTCTTCGCACAGAATTGAGAATGGATTCACTAGAAGAATTAAAGATTCAACTTATTGAAGACAAAGAATTAAGTAGAAATATATTATCAAAAATAAATTAATAGCATTTTATGGAAGTTATAAATTTTGGCGAACAAAACTCACTCGTAAGCCAATATATGCGTGAGCTCAGAAGCGTTGAAATCCAAAAGGACAGAATGCGCTTTCGCGCTAACTTAAGACGTATCGGGCAAATAATGGCTTATGAAATTTCAAAACGCCTAAATTACGATATCGTTGAAACTATCACGCCTCTTGGGCCTGCTCAAAGCCATATTATTGCCGAGCAAGTGGTTCTAGGCACAATATTGCGTGCGGGACTTCCTTTCCACGAGGGTTTTTTAGATTATTTTGATGATGCGGAAAATGCATTTGTGTCCGCATATCGTAAATACAAAGAGAAAAATGATGAATTCGATATCCATATCGAATATATTGCATCTCCTCGTATCGACGATAAGACTCTCATTCTCGTTGATCCAATGCTTGCCACTGGTTCTTCTATGGAGCTTGCTTATCAGGCTTTGCTCACAAAGGGGCATCCGGCTCGCATTCATGTAGCCTCAATCATTGCTTCGAAGCAAGCTGTGGATTTCATTGAGAATAATTTTCCCGAGAATACTACAATTTGGATTGGTGATATTGACCCAGAAATCAATTCTCATTCTTATATTGTACCCGGACTTGGCGACGCTGGAGACTTGGCGTTCGGCGAGAAGGAATAAAGTTCCCGCTTATCCCTACTAAAAAATCTCCCTCAGAGCGATTTTGAGGGAGACTATATATATTTTAATATAATATGAAAATACAGAACAAAGACGATCAGAAATTTCACGAGCAAGTAAAATTTCTTCACAACCCCGAAGCTGAATTCGGTGATTTTGTGATTGACCCGTTACAAATGGCTGCTGCAGCCGTTTATTTGGCTGTTAAACGCGGTGAGCCACTTGAAAAAGCGCTTAAAGTGAATGGATTGACTGAGGAGAGATACTTAAAGATTATTGAAGACTTTCCTTTAGACACAAAGTTATAGCATTCTACTTTAACCTATGACGCATCAAGAAAGAGGTAACAAATGAGGTAATAAGGCCTATTGCCGCTACAAGAGAAAATACTACAATCAAGTCAGAGATTTCAAGTGCTACAGGATAAGATCTCACAAGTAATACTTCAGAATTGCCATTTATCTTGATTATTCCAAAATATTGCTGAAGAAGCACTAGCAATATACCAACTATAATTCCGATTATAGCACCCATTAGGGATATCATCCATCCTTCTGTTACAAATATACGGGTAATCTGTTTGTTAGTGGCTCCGAGGTTTCGGAACGTTCTGATGCTTTCGTCCTTCTCAATAATCAACAATGAGAGGGTACTTATCACATTGAAAGTGGCTATCACAAGTATAAATCCGAGCAATAAGAAAGTAACCCATTTCTCGATATTCACCAAATGGAATGCCGTAGATTGCTGCATCAAACGATTCTTCACCTGATATTCGCTGCCAAGAACCTTTTGGATTCTGGTAAGCATAACGCTCTCATCAACGCCCGGCGAAAGTCTCACCTCCACATTTGAAGCCTGGGTATCATAATCAAATAGATAACGGGCCATATCAATAGGCATATACACCATATCCCTGTCATATGAATTCTGCTCCACTTGATAGATTGACGACACAAAAGTAGAATCCATTCTGAACGCATTCATCGGGTTTGTCATGTTCACACCACCCAATCTTTGCGGAGTATAAAATGTGAGCATTTGCAGAAATCCTGCCCTTGCATGAAGCTGCACTGCTGCTCCCACACTCATTATGGCATATTTCGACACACCGTCATCAAGCATGTATTCACCATCAATAATTACACTCTTTATATCGGAAATTGAATCATATTCTTCTGGTATACCTTTAATCGTTATCGGCATTTGGTACGTTCCATACACAGCAAGAGCATGGTCTTGAATAGTAGGCAAAGCTAGGTCTACCCCATTCACATTGCTCAACGCATTCACCACACTGTCGGCATTCTCTATCACCTTACCATGAACGGGCGACACCAATATCTGAGGATCAAGTTTAGCAAGCCGCTCTCCCATCAAACCGGCAAATCCGTTAAACACGGATAGTACACACACTAGCGCTGCCGTAGCAAGCACTACTCCACACACTGAAATGATTGAAATAATGTTTACAGCACTGTGAGTTTTCTTCGACTTGAGATATCTAAATGCTATTTTTAAAACAAGACCCATTCTCGATGTTTTTTACAGCCTATTTTTCAGCTGTTTTATCTTCTTCTCCTTCTTTTTTATGCAATAGATTGTCTATGTGCTCTATATAGTCGAGTGAGTCATCAATATAGAATGACAATTCAGGGGTCTTACGCAATTGGTAGCGAACCTTTTGCGCCAAATCATATCGTATTGTCTTTGCACTTTCATTTATACTATCGATAAGCACTTTGGCTTTATCTGAAGGGAAGATGCTTAGATATACTCTTGCAATACTCAAATCTGGCGATACTCTCACTGCGCTCACCGACACGATGACATTGCTCACCTTTGCCGTCTGGAGGCGGAAAATTTCGCTCAATTCTTTTTGTATGAGTCGTGCAATCTTTTGTTGACGTGTTGTTTCCATCTTCTTTTATTTATAGTTTGCTTTGAATAGGCACCAAGCCAATTCAATTAGCAAAGATAGTTAATTTATTAGTTATAACGTATTAACCGACCTGAGGTTTCTTATAAATGATAGTCAATCCATCACGGAGTGGCAAAATAACCTTCTCTACTCGCTCATCCCGAGCCACGTAGTCGTTAAACTTCAAAATACCCTCCGTCTGAGCATCTAGTTTCTTCCCCCAATCCACTACTTTACCGTCCCAAAGGGTGTTATCGGCAATAATAAAGCCACCTGGAGCCACATGAGGGAATACCATATCATAATATTCATAATATTCTCGTTTGTTGGCATCCATAAATACCAAATCAAACGTCATATTCAATTCTGGCAAAATCTCACAAGCATCACCAATATGAAGTGTTATTAGTTCACCCACTGGAGTCTTGGCAAAATGCTCTCGAATAAAATCCTCAAGCTCATCATCAATTTCTACAGTATGAAGTGATCCTCCTTTGGGCAAGCCTTCTGCGAGACACAAAGCCGAATAGCCTGTAAATGTCCCAAGTTCAAGAATATTTTTTGCTCCAATCATGCGGACAAACATCTTCAACAATCTACCTTGAAGATGTCCTGAGCACATTCTTGGACGAAGATGATAGAGGTGAGTATCGCGATTCAAATGTTCCAACACCTCACCTTCCTCATCTATGTGTTTGAGAATATATTCCTCTAATTCTTCTTGCATTGTTCGCTCGTTTCAAGATTTGGGAGCAGATACGATTCAAAGTTTCTAACCACTTCTCCCACGTTATTTATTTCCAAGAACGACGTTCCCGTTCCCTCTCCGAAGGAACCTCCGAGATAAGCTATCATATCGTCCTTAGTTAGCATATTCTGTTCAATCAAATGGTTCAATCCGTGATAAAGATATTCGCGTGACGTTTTATCGCGCTTCTGATAGAATGGGAAAACTCCATAGCTTAGCGCTAGCAGTCTAATTACATGTTGGCGGTAGCAAAGTGCCATAGTAGGATAATTTCCACGGAAAGACGCAATATATCGCGCCGTACGGCCAGTATAGCTATCGGTTATGATAGCCTTGGTCCCCACAGCCTTACATGAAGATACGGCCTGCTTTGCAAGGAAAGATGTTACATCATCTTCTTCTAGTGAAAGGTCTTGCTCATATACCATCTTATGCGCTCCTAGCGATTGCTCGGCAGCAATTGCCACGCGAGCCATAGTAGCAAGAGCCTCTACTGGATATTTACCATAAGCAGTCTCTCCACTAAGCATTAATGCGTCTGTGCGCTGGAACACGGCTCCTGCAATATCCGAAACTTCTGCACGTGTTGGCCGCGGATTAGATATCATTGAATGAAGCATCTGTGTTGCCACAATCACCGGCTTATGCTTCTTAATACACTTTCTTATAAGTTCAGTCTGTATGGCTGGGATTGATTCTGCTGGTACCTCAATACCCAAATCACCTCGGGCAATCATCACACCATAGGTTACTTCGAGTATTTCATCAATGTTATCAATTCCTTCTTGATTCTCAATCTTAGCTATAATCTTGATTTGACTTTTTCTTTCGTCTAAGATTGATTGTATATCAAGTACATCCTGCTTTGAACGCACAAATGAATGGGCTATAAAGTCCACATTCATATCAATAGCATAATTGATATTTATAATATCACGAGGAGTAAGCGAAGGCAAACTAATGCTCACCCCTGGTATGTTAACACTCTTTCTGGAATTAAGTGAACCGCTGTTTAGGGCAGTGGCATACACAACATTTCCTTCAATCTTATCTATTACGAAGTCTAGTTCTCCGTCATCTATTAGGAAATGAGCTCCAGCAAACACATCTTCTGCTATGTGTTCATAAGACAGGCATATTTCTTCTTGCGTAGTCTCACCATTAGGATTCCCTACGAAGCGCACCTTATCTGCCTCATTAATTTCTATAGTAGCATCATTCTTATTGGTCGTAGTACGCACTTCTGGCCCTTTAGTATCCATTAAGATACCAATGTTGTCAGATACTGAGCGCACATTATTGACAATCTTTTCAAAACCTTCACGCTGCAAATGAGCAGAGTTCATTCGCACAACATTTAATCCGTTAGCGTACAATGATGAGATAAATTCCTTATCACAACGACGGTCGGAAATAGTGGCGACAATTTTAGTAAACTTCTTCATACAGAATAAAAATAAATAAACCTAATCTACAAACAACTTGGGGGACTAATTCTCCGCACCTATTATAAAATATTATACAATAATTTATCCTCCAAAACACTAAAAGAGGATAAAATCTAGAAATATTATTTGATCAATGCCTCTAGAGCTAATCTATAGCTATCAAGACCAAAACCTGCTATTATTCCTTTGCAGGCAGCCGAAATCATTGAATGATGGCGAAAATCCTCGCGCCCAAAAACATTTGAAATATGAACCTCTATCACGGGAGTATTAACAGCTCTTATAGCATCGCCCAGGGCTATCGATGTGTGGGTATACGCCCCCGCATTCAATATAATTCCATCGTAATCAAACCCTACACGGTGTATCTCGTCAATAAGAGCTCCTTCATGATTACTCTGAAAATAGCTTATTTCAACATTTGGAAAGCGCTCTCGCAACGTTTTCAAATAACTTTCAAACGTCAAACTCCCATATACTGCAGGTTCTCTTACACCTAGCAGATTCAAATTTGGCCCGTTAACTATTGCTATTTTCATAATTAGTAATTTGGAATAATTCTTTTATTTTACAAAGTTAAGATGTTTTATGCCCTCTCCGCAAATATCAAGGCATAAAAATAATTATTGTCGCTAAAATAATGCATATCAAGACATAAAAATGCGGTGGACTTCCTTAAATTGGAATCCACCGCATTCAACAGAGTGTATTTTGTATTAATTCTTATTTATTTTGATAATTCTAAAGGAATTGTCTTAGGTGCATCAGTTGTACCATAGATTT